>Ga0207886_10075_pt1 | contig 212048 bp, 200 predicted proteins | sample LinPmetageLP35_FD_184048 | JGI IMG/M metagenome (GOLD analysis project Ga0207886, IMG submission 184048) | Marine viral communities from the Pacific Ocean - LP-35 (SPAdes) | ecosystem: Environmental > Aquatic > Marine > Oceanic | place: Pacific Ocean | collected 2009-08-31 | reverse complement strand
CTATCATGCCCCTTGAACCGCTTGTTCGTGCCGCTCCTCGAAACGAACAATACCTTCTACACCAGGCATTGGGATTCGCGAAGAAGGGATTTATGAAAAATACCTTGGTGACAAAGTTGAAGGTTTAGCTTATGAAGGTGGTTAAGAGACTCTGATTTTGATTCATAAATTGATACTTCGAAGCTCGGTTTGTCACACGAGCCGGTTACATGAGCTGGACTTATTGGGTGTTGGTCAAAATTAAATTTGATCTCACATTATCTTTTGGATAGCTTATTTGGATCTTGGTCAAGGGTGAGAAGCGCTCAGAGAAGAGCTATATATTAATTGGTTGCACACCTTTATAGGCTGTAGTTGGAGTTATTTTATACAGGGGTTATGTTTCGTCAGTATTTGGTGTGCCCTCATAGACTGGTGCCTTACACCATCGTTCTCCAATCTACACCAAAGGTTTCTCCAAAAGCAGGTTGTGCAACCGCTCCGCAGAAGAGACATCGAAAAGTGTAGATAGCTTGGATCTCCAGCCATTTCCGCCCTTAGAATTGACTTGATGGTGACTATCCGAATAAGATAACCTGGTGGGGCCAAAACGTTTGGTTTGGACGCACCACCTGGATTGGGTTTCCTCCTGATGTTAGGCACTGCGTAGTAATATGTGCCTGCAACTCTAGAAAGGGAATTTTTAAGTTCGAGTAGGGCATGCTTCAAGAATTCCATCCATTGTGATCTTGTTATGTATGTAGCCAAGTCTCTGCTCTTAAGATATAGACTTGCATGTGTATCGGCTTAGTCCGCCTCGTTATCTCGGCTGCGTTGTGCACAAGCGACTAATCCAACGATCAAAAGCCCTTTCAAATCGAAAGCTCGTCTTAGTACCCCTGCAAAGCTAGACTATTTGGTTTGGAGAGAAGGCGGAGTCGGATACAGGCTAAGTACTCGTCGAACCTTCCGTACACACTCTACCGAAACCTTTCAATCGAGATTACTTAATTGCTTCGGATAAAACGGGATTACAGGGAGTGACAGCGCTACCGCTGAAAATGCAAAAGGTGCTCTGCGCTCAAATTTTTCTAAGCGAGAGAGAGCGAGGCCGATTTTGCTTCGCAAGCGACATGAGACGAGAGGGCTCAGTGTTGTCTCCTCGGTCAGGTCCCCAGATTCCAGTTGTCCGTGACCTGGTCAGATGTCATGCAGCAAATGGGGGCGGCCCGTTCCGGCGTCAGCCAAGAATGGTATATAGGTGGTCACATTGTTTTCAAGCGAAACAAGGCCGCGCCAATTTTGCAAGCAACTGCATCCACACTACACCACAGCAGCACTTGGATTCCAGGGGGAGGCTTAGGTCCTCCATTTCTTAAACAGGCCCTTCTTTCGGCTACTGGGAGGATTGGAGGGTTCAAATGTGGCTCCCCACCACTTTAGTCAGGAGGGGATCATTTTGGCACTCATTGTGCAACCAAACCATGGGCTCAAAAACGGCTCCTATGCCCCTGTGGGCAACTAATACTGTACCAAAATACTCATAAACGACTATTAGTTTAAAGGGTCTTTGATAAGACACGGCTCAAATAACGACTCTTCAATACCTCAGGCTTATCCTCCACAACCAATCTCAAGTTCCGTCACAATCAATGGCGTTGATCGAGATTCTGTATCTCAGCTATAGCAGAAGCACCGAGCTTCTGCACGGTAATTGTGGATATTCTCCAACCTCGAAGTCGGTAAGAGGATTTCTGCGAATCCGTCACACGCACGACGCTGCCGCCATCACCATGTTCTGCATCGTCGCCATCCCCATAGCCTGTATATGCCAAGCACCTCGCACAGGAAGAGCTCGGACTGCTACCTAATCTGCCTTCGTGCGCTTCAGAGGAGGGTAAGTAAAGTTCAAAGTCGAAGTCGAAGTTTATTTCGCGTGGATGGACCTGCGAACTTGCCTTTTCGCAGGTGGGTGGATTGCCCAGTATCTAAGTAATTGACGTAAGCGAACCCCTGTCCGACGACAAGGGCCTTTTCCCAATCACAAGATATATTGACATTCGTCTGCTCAGCGGTAGATATTTCAGTAGCCATTTTCCAGACCATTTGACGTCATGCGAGAAGGACGACCCAAGGAGGAACTCGTCCGTCCATCTGTAGCAAAATAGTGAGAGTCAGCTCCAACTGTGATCAGATCTAGGCCAAGGACATCCTACTTATCAAAGCTAACCGCCACCTTGAATTACACGAGTGTCTAATAGATGCTCTATTGCCAGAGGTCTTCTCCAAAGCATGGAGGAAAAGCATTATATTCTGTTTGATGAAGCGTGAACAGTTGGGTAGCCAACCACCCCGCACTCTGTCAGGCAGCTTTCATACACGCCTGAGGTATCAGCGCTAGGCAGCAATGGTTGAAGTAAACAGAGTCTATGAAAAATTCAAAACACCTTCAGTTCTCTTCTGCCACACGATCCCACAATTGACTCTCGCTCCTTTCCCAACCACAACGATCCTACAAGCGCGCCCTCAGGTCCAATGTTCGAATTATTCAATCGACTGCCGATTGAACTCCGGCTGAAGATCTGGGAGGCTGCCCTGCCCGGTCCAAGAGTCGTCAATATCCGAGAAAAGAGATTGAAGAAAACAAGACGTGGACGTGATATGGTGGCATTGACGTCGGACACCAAGGCCCCATCTGTGCTCTTTGCCTGTCGAGAGTCCTACTCTGTCGCATCAAAATTCTATATGCCAAGTTTTGCCTTTGCGGATTCGATCCCAGAAACATACTTCGACCACCAGAGAGATATCTTATATCTTCGCTTTGACACGTTTGCTCTGCTCCCTTACGACGATTTGGTTAGCTGTACCATAGACGAATTAGAATACCTCTATGATTCTGCAAATCTACGCGTCCAGAATCTTGCGGTGTTGTTAGATCCGGATCCGGACCAGATTACGAATATGGCGAGGCATGATACGTTAGCCAACATCCTATTCCTTTCTGGCAATGTCAAAAATCTCACACTTGTACTCGGCCACTTCGATCAGGAGGGCGACGACCAGGGAGATATCCTTCTTATGGAGCCAATTGATGTTACAAAGACCTGTCATAATTACGAGACCATGTTTTTGGAACCATCCCAGCGCCAGGACGTACTGGATGTGCCTTTGAACACACACTTCGTGTCACCCGACGAGCTTGAAGGGTGCCTTGAAAATTGGAGGCGGCTGCAAGAAGAAGATAGTGGCGAGGGCGAGGATCTAGTATCTCTACCTATGCCGCAGATTGAATACAAGTCTGCTGTTACGGGACGGCTGAAAAGGAATCTTGACTGTCTCAAGAACAGAGGCTAGCAGAGTATTCTAAGAAGGTGGCTACTGGAGATACAGGCAAGCGATGAGGTTGCAGAGGGAGGCGTTGTGGAACACAACAGATTGTTGAGGGGAAACAGTGGGCGATGTTGAGGCCGGAGGAGAAACTGTTGAAGGAGGGATGTAGGAGAAACAATTCACGGAGACGCGAGGCTACTACGTCATGTTCTACCTTGGTGTAAGAAAGCTCTCCCACTGACACCGTTGGAAATCAAAAACCTGTGCTTCTATAAAGCCCAATTAATAAGCTTTTCTTATTAATTCTCACAGGCTTGCGTTAGCATTACGGGTGCAGACGTGAGGTGGGAAGGGAATATGTAGGCACTCGGGAATAGTTTCATGGTTGGGCCCAATTCCGCATCAACCAATCAGCCACAAATGACGCACCTTCTACTTCCGTACGTTCCGTACCTGCATCCGAACAAATCAGGGCCCAGAAAACCGGGCGAGGTGGTTGTTAGCGACCTTGCTCCGCACTCTTCCATTGGCTGAACCCGGTCTGTCTGCGAAGGTTGAAAATGGTTGTTGCGAGGGTAGCGAGCTAACCGACGATCTGCACAGACGCCTGAACCTTGCCTTTTAGGGGTGTACGGCTGGAGGATCAGACTTCTACGAAGTATATCGCATCGATGGGCTGACCTCACAGCCCATACCCAATTAGGTATAGGTAAGTCCGCCTAGCAAGTTGGGCGGACTTACAGCCTTGATCTCCAGGTATACAACCTTCCCGAGGTCTCGTCCAGATTGCATCCATCGCGACATTCGGGTTCTCGTGGCTGGTCCCGCCCAAACTGGAGCACATCGAGGCTGCTGCGTGTCGTTCCTTGATGCATCAACCTTCTTTCTGCCTCGAGGGGAGAGACTTCTTAATCTGATAGGAAAGCATTAAAACTCACTATTGTCGTAGAATGCTTGGATTCGGTTCGAAGGTGAGAAATCTTCGACATGTATCTGCAATTCGTTAGGTTATTGCGACCTGTCACATGAGAAATATAGCCAAGGACCGTGTGCATAACATCCATCCAATAACTGGATGGTGCCTAATGCAAGAACACAACAGCAAGCTGAACATGCCGCTAGACAGGATGATCATTCCTGTGATCAATTATCCATCCGCACAACGCAGTATTCTCGTGGTGTAAACCCTGACATCCGCTTTGTGAATGCTTCAGCCGAGTCCCTATGTCCAAAAAGCAAATTCCCTCCTGTTGTTCCCTTTAACTGGCGACCCCCTGAGTCGTCGAACGAGAACGAACATCCTTCTCGACGTCTCGTCACAGTCAGATTTTCCCCTACCAACTACAGGATTACGTGCGAAGATCTCGTTGACTCCAACCTTTTGACTGCTTAGTGCCCTGTTCAGGGGTGAAGTCAGCCGTTTCGTCTCCACGGGACAGAAGCAAGATCATCTCGTTAAAATTCAGAGCCAGCTTGCGCGCAATGGAGAGTAGTTTTATTACTATTCATAGTGAGCATCAATCGTGTTATATGTTACAATTGCATTTGCTGGTCGAGCTTCATTACTAATAGGTTACGTACCAGACCTTACTCCCCAAGCGACCATATTATATGCCTCCGAGTCTATTGCTGACATCCTTGAATTTTGTCCGGAAGACATCATTGGCAGATCATGCTTCGAGTACTTCCGTCCTGATGAAATACCCGCTGCTGAAAACATCTACCATCGCGCAGTCGGGTCGGATAAAGCCGCTGCTCTTTACTATGCTCACATTCGTAGACGAGATGGGCAGTGGGTCGACTGCGAATTCGTATTTACGGTTGTCTACGAGGTATTGGTTGCCTGCACCAGTATCTACAAAGGCAAGGAGAGAAACCAAGGTACGCTTGCTTGTCTGAGTAGCACGCATGAACTGAGGAATGACAGGCCGTGCTGAATATGCCCAAGTGATTCGACGTCGTTTCGCATGCTCTCTGAGAGACCCCCGGTACCATATGCTAGTAGACATATCCTCCAAGTTCCGACCCAGTCCTCAAGCGCCGCTTCTCGAGCCTCGAGCTGCTCTGATACTCAACCGTTTTACACGTACCCTCACGATTATGTACGCTACGAATGCTATCACCAGCATTCTAAGAGTTACCCCTGAACAATTGAAGGACAAGAGTGTGTACGAATGTATGCAAGGGAGCTGTCTTCCGGAAGCTATTCGTCTTTTAGAAGGCGCCAAAGCAAACGACTCTATTGCGTACCTCCAATTCTGGCGCCGTTATCCTCGCGGAGATGAAAACACCAAGAAAGAGATACGTAAAGCAATTCAAAGGATTGACTCGGAAGATAGAGGGGTGGAATTTCTTGACCACATGAATGTTAAATCTGACATTATCGTGGAACGTGGTGGCTCAGCCTATTCCGCTCTCCCAAACTCTCCGAACGGAGATGCTACAACATCGGGAGCACTTATCCGCAGTCTAGATCGTTCCAGGAGGCTTCCAGGAGACAGTACGGGCTTAGAACCCGATGTGATCCAGACGACTCTAGACCAGGGACAAGCTTCTTACTCAGTGACACCATCCTTCCTTGCGTCCACCATGCCTACTCGGCGACGACGACCACCCTGTTCCCATAGGATCGATGCTGGGCCCGATGAGATCGAAGCTATCGTTTTATGCACTTCTGATGGCTTAGTAGTGGTGTTGCGGCGGGGTCGTCCAGCCCTCCCATTATAGTAAATACCCGCTCAAGCTGATTGACCTGCACAGGGCCAGTATGTTCCATTTATACAAGGAGCGCAAATACCGGGTTGGCATCGTTCCCCATCAAGCCCGCAAAGAAACAGATTCCTCTTCTTCATGGACTGGAACCTCAATGGCCTCGTCTTCGGGCAAATCCTGCTTGGCGCCAGGCGGACTGTAGAAGTCGACAGCAGAGTCGCGCTGTGTAGAAGCATCATTCGATCCTTTTCGGGTCAATTCATTACTATTCGCGCGACATCGCTGTTGAGTTAACGACTGGCATATGAGCTTCCGGGAGTGGAACGAGGACTCAGTATTTGTTCTGAAGCGAACGAATTCCGCGATGACATTGCGGGACTCTGGCCATCTTGTGTAGATCTTGGACTGTCCTGCATGGAATCTTGCTGAGCATAGCCGCCGAACGACCTTTGCATGATGAGTCCTTGGGAGATCTCGGCTCGCCGTTGATTGCACATGTCAATCTGGTGCTGTAACTTGGCAGCTGTCTTCATCATCAACTCTAAGCTGGTCTTCGCTACCGTCTTGTGATCACTGGACTGGCAGTGACTCTCTACATCGAGAGCAAATTTCTGCAGAGCCTCCAACTCATCCTGTACAACGGCGACTTGGTTCCACACGATGTGGTTGTCATGCCGTTCCTTGGCCATTTGTTCTCTCTTCTCAGCTTCTGTGAGCTTCTTCTTCTGTCGACATTTCCGTGCGGCGTCTCTGTTTCGCTGCAGATGATCTTTCCTCCTGGTCGCTATTTCCTCCTCCGTTCGGACCTTTTTCCTAGCACCTCGTCGTTTCTTTGGCTCAAATGCTTTAGCAGCACTGGCACTAGTTGTGGCGGGTGGAGATCTCTTCTGACCTGTCGAATGAGTCCTTTTGGTTCCGTGTTCTGCTTGCAGGCTGGCTGGTTGCGGCGCTGATTGGTCTTGTTGTGGGCCTGGCCGTGGCAAGCCATGTGCTAGAAAATTGCTGTCTGGTGGCATGGACAGATCCGGGGAAGCCAGGGTGCTCGCCGCAGCTGATTCCAAGGTGTACGCATCGGGTGGAATGGTAGGAAATGGAAATTCACTACTGTTGGCGTAATTGCCGAGAAAATTGGACGCAGTCAGTTGCGAGTCGCCTGGCATGTTCAGCATGGCTATGTCGGAGATTCTAATCGAGGGAGTTAAGTTCAGCATATTGACGAATTCGACATCAGAAGCGTTGAAGATGCTCGGTGAGAGGAGAGCCCAGTCCGAACAGGGATTGCCATTCAAGGGATTGCCGGCGTAGTCGAAACATGTCTCGTGCTCCATCGTGGTCGCTGACTATGGTGGTAATAAGTTACGGGATTGGTCGTATATAGTTCGAAGTTCCTCTACGCGATGGACAGACTGTATGGTTCGCTGGCACGGTGGATTTCTGTCTGCATTGGTGAGGAGGAATGTGCCAGGGAGAGGTTGGCGGGGTTCTTTCTGTAGAATCTCCGGCGAGCTAATGTAACCTGGGGAAGGGGGAATTATGGCGTATAAATGTCCCTGGAAAGTTGTAGAATCGTAAACTTGGTAACGCATCCGTCTTAGCCATACCTTTTTTTATGTTTATAACAAGTTTGGCGTTGTTGCTGACGTGGGACCTACCTCTGCTATGTGACTGTGACTCTGGCGGAACCAAGAATTGTAGCCTCCCCGACCACTGGAGACAGGAAGGACCCAGGATTGCTGTGGTATGGACTGGGAGTGACACTGGAAGTCACAGTCGTTGTTTCTCTTCTTTGCACTGGACCCTAATTCCGAGACGTCGGCAAAGTCAAATCGCAAGCTCCTCAACGGATATAGTAGCCAAACATACAATGTAAGACCACTCCCTGCAAGATCACTCGAGGTAGAGGGGGGTATTTTAAGCTGAAAATCAACCAGCAGGGGGCGGCAAGCGAGTGAGGTAATTGTGCATCGAGCCTTTCCCATATTCGCAAAAATTCCCATCAAGAACCGATATGCAACAATCGGACATAGGCCCTGTTAGCCAATAGGAACAGAGCAGTCGCGCACGGTGACGTCAGCTTGCAGCACAAATGAAATGAAGGTTGTGCTGTCATATTTCTTCTCACAGTCCATCTACTGAGATAGAGAAGTGGTAATACTTGTTCGCCGCTTGGCTGATCGGCTTGTTCAACCGCGGATCTGACTGGCTCGGCATCTGTGCCATTTACAAGACTATCATAAGTCAAAAAAACAGCGTTGTCATTCTTGTAGTTTGAAGCCCGTTAGCCGTCCCACAAGTCGTTGTCCATGGTATTACTGTAAGGAGGACAAATGGCCACTTCCTCGGAGTTTCTTCGGGTTTCTACGGCAGTCCATAGACGCTAATCATGTGACATGGCCAAAACCAATACCTGTAGATCCAAGCATCTTTCCGATGCAGCAACAAAGACAATGTTTCTTCCTGACATTCCGTGCTTCATGAATTCGACACACAAGTACAACATTCATGTCGCTTCCAAGGTACTATTCGAAGTACGGAAGGTACGGAAGTACCATCATCACGAAACAACGTATGCCATCTCCCCCGCATCTCCTTCCTCTAGTACGTAAGTAGTCCCAATAGAGCCATTGCTTAATAGCCGAACCAACGATTTCGAATGTGTGGGGCTGTGTAACCGACGGTCTTGAGCGACATGCAACAAAAACTATCAGCTGGTGTACTCACGCGTCTATACACGTGTGGTATCTTGCATAAGTACGCACTGAATTGGTTGAGAAAGGCGGTCGTAGGATTGGGAAATTGAGGCTCGGCAGGGAAAGGGCCACTGAACAATCGGCGGAGTTGGGCTTCTGTTCCAGGCCGAATAGTCCATTGAATTGGCACTCTCGCGGTACGATTTCTGTTAGCAATAACAAATCTAGGACTCTTGCTCTCGGCATCATGTCTTAATGTGGTGGATATGATATGAGCCATCCACTCCTGCCTTCCGCCAGTTAAGATACAGTTTGGGGATTGCAATTGGGACTATACTTGGTCCCCAGGTAGTAGTTGTCAACGCAGGCTTGGCTCATGCCAAGACCACTTTGACAAGGAGTGACAAGGAGCGAGGCTGAATGCACGGACCACAGTGGCACCAGCAGCTTGGTCTCGAACTATTGAGGCCATGGAGATAGGACTGCTAATATAGACAATAGGTAGCTGACGTCTCTACGCACATACGACACCAGCAACATCTCGCCGGTCTCTATGGCATGTCGGCAGCGCTAGACAAGTTATCGCACTACTCGTAAGATTCCCTTGCTATGAGCAGGTGCTGTGGGAGATCAATAACTCCTTCAGACACTTATCTCTACGAGGCCTCATCTTACCTACTCTCGACTTGCGCTGCAGCTAATCTATTTTCGCTAGCCTCCGCCAAACACCATGGCTGACGAAGCCTTTCTTGCAGCGGTAACTGCTACAATTAAAGGTCTTGCGAGAGTCTCGATTTCGTCGTGCGAGTTTTCACCTCCCGTAATACCAACCCTGAATAGACGGAAGATTGCAGGGAATGATGGCGACGCGGGAGAAGTCTTCGAACTCGAATTAGGGCTCCTGGCCCAGAGAATCCATATCCTGGAACACACTGCAGCCTGTGCAGTCAATCCAGCGATGCCAGACACACCAGGCGACACTGCTGTTGCGAAACAGCCCTTCAGCGATGCAGACGGCGCTTTGCAGCAGCCCTGTAGAGACACACCACGCATTCCGCTTACCGGCACTACCTCTCCGACCCTCGATGACAATCTGCTAAAGGGTTGTGGCATGGAAGCTCAATCGTTCCGAGTGCACACGGACACACAATGGAGGAGAGTAGATCTACGGAGCGGTAATGTGGCAGTCGCCAATTCTGCATTGCCCGGACAGGAGGAACAGCCGGCTGGCGAGCTGGGAGATAAGGGACGACTGGTTATAGTCAAGCGAGAACTCGAAAAACACCAGCAGTCCAACAGAGCCTTTCAGCAGGCCCTACGTGAGATTGGACATATTGTGACAGCTGTTGCAAGAGGTGATCTGAGTCAGAAGGTGCAAATTCACGCCGTTGAGATTGACACGGAAATTGCAGCGTTCAAACACACAATCAATACTATGATCGATCAGCTACAGACGTTCTCTAGCGAGGTATCTCGTGTCGCTCGAGAGGTTGGGACAGAAGGCATGCTTGGTGGGCAAGCTCAAATTGACGGCGTTGATGGAACCTGGAAAGAGCTGACGAATAATGGCAAGTCCCCGATCATGCTATAGCAATCTTATTAACGCTGGACAGTGAATGTCATGGCACAGAACCTGACCGACCAGGTGCGCGAGATCGCTACAGTGACCACAGCCGTAGCACATGGGGATCTGACGCGGAAGATTGAGCGGTCTGCGCAGGGCGAGATTTTCCAGCTTCAACAGACAATCAATACCATGGTGGATCAGCTCCGGACCTTCGCTGCCCAAGTTACTCGTGTCGCCCGTGACGTTGGTACGGAGGGTATCCTCGGTGGACAGGCTGAAATCGATGGCGTCAAGGGGATGTGGAATACGCTGACCGTGAACGTGAATGCGATGGCCAACAACCTCACGACACAAGTGAGGGATATTGCGATGGTAACCACGGCGGTCGCGAAAGGCGATTTGACGCAAAAAGTACGGGCGGAATGCAAGGGCGAAATCTTCGAGCTCAAGTTGACAATAAATTCCATGGTGGACCAGCTTCAACAGTTCACCCAGGAAGTCACGAAGATTGCTCGAGAGGTCGGGACTGAGGGCAGACTTGGTGGCCAAGCAACCGTGCATGATGTAGAGGGCACATGGCGGGACATGACCGAGAATGTCAATGGTATGGCTATGAATCTCACCACTCAAGTGCGAGAGATAGCCAAGATTACGACTGCAGTAGCAAATGGCGACTTGAGCAAGAAAATCGCAGTCGAAGTCAAGGGCGAGATTCTCGACCTCAAGAACACGATCAACACCATGGTAGATAGACTCGGCACCTTCGCATCCGAAGTGAGTAAAGTGGCTCGTGAGGTCGGGACGGATGGGACACTCGGCGGCCAGGCACATGTCGACCACGTTGAGGGGAAGTGGAAGGACCTCACCGATAATGTCAACACGATGGCCTCCAACTTGACCTCCCAAGTTCGCGCTATCTCTACTGTAACTCAAGCAATTGCCAACGGAGACATGAGTCAGAAGATCGATGTCCAAGCGGCTGGGGAGATTTTGGTGCTCAAGGATACCGTCAATAACATGGTTGATCAATTGTCGATCTTCTCCAATGAAGTGCAGAGAGTGGCAAAGGATGTAGGCGTTTATGGCAAGATGGGCGTACAAGCTGATGTCGCAGGTATTCGGGGTCGCTGGAAGGAGATCACCACGGACGTCAACACCATGGCTATGAACCTCACGTCGCAGGTGCGGGCCTTTGGCGACATCACCAATGCTGCGACCGACGGTGACTTTACCAAGTTGATCACGGTCGATGCCTCTGGTGAAATGGACGAGCTCAAACAAAAGATTAACCAGATGGTTTTTAATCTGCGCGATAGCATCCGGCGCCACACGGCGGCGAAAGAAGCAGCCGAGCTTGCAAACAAGTCGAAGTCGGAATTCCTAGCCAATATGTCCCACGAGATTCGAACTCCCATGAATGGGATCATTGGGATGACTCAGCTCGCACTCGACACGAAGCTGACTCAGTACCAGTGGGAGATGCTCAGCATCGTTCACGGCCAGGCGAACAGTCTGATGGTCATCATCAACGATATCTTGGATCTGTCGAAGATCGAAGCGAATTGTATGCTGCTAGAGGAGATTCCCTACCAATTGCGCGGGACCGTGTTCAACGCACTCAAAAGCCTTACCATGAAGGCGCACGAGAAGTCCCTCGAACTTCGATATATGGTGAATAGCTCGGTGCCTGACCATGTCATCGGCGATCCCTCTCGTCTTCGTCAAATCATCTTAAACTTGGTCGGCAACGCTGTCAAATTTACCGAACGCGGTGGAGTCGACGTTGTGATTCGAATGGCAAGGCAGGTTCATTGTGCTTCAGATGCGTGTGCGATCGAGTTCGTCGTGTCAGACACAGGTATTGGAATCCAGCAGGACAAGCTGGGCCTGATTTTTGACACCTTCCAGCAAGCAGATGGGTCCATTACCAGGAAATATGGTGGCACAGGTCTCGGCCTGTCGATATCCAAAAGACTTGCGAAACTATTGAGAGGAGATATCCAGGTAAAGAGCGAGTGCGGCAAAGGCAGCTCGTTTTTCTTCACCTGCATGGTCCGGCTCGCTGCCTCCGACCTCAGCTCCATCTCGAGGCAGCTCATACCGTACCATGGCCATCGGGTCCTCCTCATTGATCGAGGACGCACCCGGCATGGGAATGAAATAACGTCGATGCTGGCAGAAATTGGCTTTGTACCCGCCGTTGTTGACTGCGTCCTGCATTTGGAGCGACCAAATGGACAGGCACCGGAGGGTATGTATGATGTCATAATCGTCGATTCAATGGCAACTGCGAAGGAGCTACGTTCCATTGATGATTTCAAAAATGTTCCTGTTCTATTATTAGCACCTCAGGATCGGGTCAGCCTCAAACCGGCGCTAGATCTCGGCATTGCTTCATACATGACAACACCATGCCTAACGATCGACCTCGGAAATACTATGCTTCAAGCACTAGAGGAGCGAGCAGCACCACCGCCAACGAATAATGTCAACTCTCTGGCTATCCTTCTAGCTGAGGACAATGTCGTCAATCAGAAATTTGCCGTAAAGGTCTTGGAAAAGTACCACCATGTCGTGACTGTTGTTGACAACGGGCTCGAAGCTTTTGAAGCTGTCAAAGCAAGACGATACGATATTGTGCTGATGGATTTACAAATGCCAATCATGGTGAGTTTCCTGCTGCCAATTCCACATCTGTATCATGAACAGCAGTGCAGGGGGGCTTTGAAGCCACAGCAAAAATTCGAGACTACGAGCGGAGTCAAGGCACTCAACGAATCCCGATCATCGCACTCACTGCCCATGCCATGCTAGGAGATCGAGAGAAGTGCATACAAGCCGACATGGACGACTATCTCTCCAAGCCTCTCAACCAGAGCCACTTAATCCGAATAATCTCCAAGTGTGTATCCGGCACTTGTGCAAATCATTGAATTTGGATGGCTTGTGTGTGGGTGTTCAGGGAAAGCAAGATTATCCGATGGCACGAGATCCATAACGTATGACGGCGGTGTGCATTTGATGTAAGAGGCAAGGAGAACATCGTGATGAGTGGAGAGTACCGTTACTTTTTACGCTTATTGCAGGTCTTCACGGCAAGAACTTGTGAGCTTTCTGTACTAGTATTGTTGAACATCAATCGGAGTCCTCCCAGAATTCCGAATCCGAAATCGATCGGGGATCGAGTGGTACGGAAAAATTGGGCATGGACAGGGCGCCGGACTAGCCAGTGATTGGTTGTGTCGTCATCGTTCAAGGCCTGATTTTCCCACGACCGATCCATCCTTATGGCCTTTGTCAGTCAACGACATCACCCTCACTCCATTCTTCCTTTTAAAACATACGTTCAGGCATGAACGGCTCTCGATTCTATTTATTATGTTGATCTACTCCCCATACGTACATGATATTCGACACGTTCTGCCTCCCCCGCACACCTGCCGACATTTTCCGAATCATGAATACTTTGCCGTATACAGATCTCGATCCGCCAAGACGCCTCTTCTTGTTCTTCAGACCCTCATCACCCTCCAAGTCAGCGATCTTCACCTGAGCCCTCTAAATTCCCACGTCCTCCACCGCTTGGTTTTGACAGAGTTTAAGGGGATTGATGGAGTCAATGTTTGTCATGGGAGTAAGATAGATGAGGGACGAAACAATTGTGATGATTAAATAACCCTCCGAAAATACACAGAGCGATTGCTCCAAATGATAAAATACAACTGTAAGACGCCATGACGTGAGATGACTTCTAAGAACGCCAAAAGAAAAGAGATAAACCGTGACATCGAATGTATAAAGCCCATACCCACCTAAACATCCTTAGAAACCCCTCTCCACCGTCTTCTCACCCTTCCCGATACGAGTGTCAATCCATCGCCAGTGATGTCGCTCTCGAGAAAGGCGTAACCCGTTGAGACTCGTCCTCGGGACGTGTATAGCAACCAAACGCAGCCAGACGCCGGTATTGAGTATTCTTCACATGACTGCATGATTACTGAATATGAGAGCATATAAAGATGAGAAGAGAGAACTATAGAGATCCAAGGCCGGACATCTGGGCTTTCTTAATAGCCAAGAAAGCGGACAAGTAATAGATACGCATCAAAAGTTACACAATACCACCGCCAATTTATACCCAAACACCTAATAACAGAAGGGAAAAAGAGGAAGGAGAGAAAAAAGAAAGACGTGGAGCCGTGCGGCTCTGCGCTCTTGGTACTATCATCAAAGTGTTAGGACACAGTTCCGTGGATGCTCTCTGCGTGATTCTGGAGATGTTGCTTGTGCTCCAGCCCCATTCGACAGACCTTACACTGGAGCCGATCCCCTTCTTTGATGTGGGCCAGATGCTTCCGCTTGAAGTGCTTCGTCAAGTCTCCTGGACTGGCAAACTTGTAGGTGCGCTTTTCGAATGGCAAACTCTGCTCCCCTAAGCAGAGGAAGCAGGTGGTGGTTCGCTTCTCCGTAAACACCAGTAGCATAGCGTCCTTCAACGCCTGCTTTTCGGCCTCGGCAGCTGCTAGCTGCGGATCGGTCTCCTTCGCCGGCTTCGGGTTTGCCTTCTGCGTAAATGACCTCCCACGTGGCATAGCAACAGCTCCGCCTTCTTGGAAGTGGCAGTAAGCCGCGACGGCATCGATCGCGGCGTTGCGCCGGCGAAACTCCTCCACCACGGTTGTCCCTGGCAAGGTCATCACCGTCTCGGCCAAGCGCTTCTGCATTGGAGGCATCTCGTCGACAATGTGTACACTAGTACCAGGGTCATCGCAGAACTTGAACCCAGCGAGCTGCAGCTCGACGTCGTTCACAGGGTGTTCGGTATCCCACTTGTCTCGGAGCTGCTTGAGTAGCGCAGCCCTTAATCGCTGCCGCAGATTAACAATCTCGCTGCTAAGCCTTCTGTACTCCAGATGTTTCGTTGTCGCGCCCTTGTAGCGGTGATTCCATTTCGCGCGTAGCGCGAGAAGCTGACGGACTCGGCGATTTTTATCAACGGACTGGGACTGCTCAATCGTAAGGGCGTGCGGGCGCCCGGGATCGATCCATCGCGTCATCCGAGAGGCAGCACGCATGAGGTCCTTCTGGGGCTCGTAGCCAGACACGATGGCCCGGATGTCGCCGGACCGCCGCGGGAGGTAGTGCTTGATAAAAGTGTCGATACTCGCATGTTGTAACATCATATTCTGGAGGGCGTCGGTCACGTCACCTATGTCGGGGTGGTCAGCTCTCGACTATAGATGTAGGTGTGGGAACGCAGAGTACTCACCGCTCTGGTTAAATTCATTCGCAGCGTTGTAACGGAGACAGTATGGGCGTGTGGGCTGCAGGAGCCCAAGGATGAGACCGATAACCTTCATCAGCGACAAGAGGGTTGGGTATGTGAGAGGCTCGTATGGGGAGATCTCGTAGCCGTACCCTGTCCTGACCGACTTCCTAAAGATGGGGACATCGAGCATGCTCGGCTTGAAGAGCAATTCCAGTTGTTGATAGCCAGGTCGGATGTCCAGTCCACTCAACTGTGAGGCACACCTGAGATTTGGAGCCGCAAATGCGGTGTCGGCAAAGATGAGGCCCAAGAGAAAGACATGCGGGCTGAGGATCAGGGAAGGGTCGAAGATAATCTCAGGGAGGACGAATTTGACCCTAGAGTACATGTGAGTAAGGCTTGGGCAAGAGACGATCGAGAGGGAAACGTGGGGAAGAGCACAGGCTACTAAACTTACGCATCCTTTGCGCCGAGGAATTGCTTCGTAAACTCGCATGTGAATTCAATCAGGATTCGATGAGGACCGCCATTCGGGTCCCGAAGGAGTGTAACGATGATGTCTCGGTAGCGGAGCTTGAGGAGCGCTGAAGGGCGGTTTCCAGAAAACCCAGCGAGCTGACAGAACAGAGCAAGCTGGATGCGTTGCCGGCCGTGCGTGAACCGCTTCTTCGTCGTAGTCAAGTTGGTCTGGAGGTATTCCGCGAGATCCTCGACGTACATTGCCGTCTTCTCGCGCTTCTTCGTCGATAGGCGGTACTTCTTCGCTAGCTTCTTGAGGACCTGCGACGGAAAACGTTCGTCAGCCTCTCAACTGCGATCCTTCGGGCTGAAATGAGGCAGCAGACAAAGGAGCGGTACTCACCCGGTGCATGTGACGGTTCATCTTTCCCCCAATCTTCTCCCCAGTTTCTCGTTCGTGCACGAGCCGGAAGACCTTCCAGTATGTCCCGAGGGTGCTGGCAGACTTGATGCCGGCAAGCCTCCTCCCACCCTTCCCGTGACGTTGATTCAGTATCCATTCGAAGAAGGCTTTGAGGGTGCGGCGAGAGATGGCCTGCATCAGCCGGGCAGGATCCTTTCGTATATATTCGCAATACCTTCAAAGGGAGTCAGATCAGCGATTCGACAGCAGCAGACGGTAGGCAAAAAGGGAATAGGGTACACACCGCTGGAACTGCCCCTCGATCATATCAAGGAGGAGGAGACTACCATCGCTATAGTCTTCGTCTTCATCCTCGGATTGGTCGGAGTTGTCCTCTTGATCGAGGTAATACTCTGGCGGGTGGGCGTTCTCCTCTCCAGCGATCCAGGCCAGATCTGTCTCGTCATCTCCGTCAATGTCGGCATCAACGTCCATCGGTACGGCGCTAGTATGATCCTCCTCACGAGCGAGCGACTTCAAATCTGCCAAGTCTGGCTTGTCGTCTCCGTCGACATCGGTATCAGCATCCGTCGGCTCGGTATCGACGTCAGTCTCCTCTTGCTCATCCCCTGTATCAAAGCAACTCTCGATGTCTGATCCATCGCTATCGGAGGACGAGGAGGAGGGAGGGCTTGGTGTTGGTTGTTGGCGACGACGCATGGCGAGTGGATCACTCGAAGGGGACGGCGGCGATGACAATCAGAAGCAAGGCCAAAGGTGTGGAGGAGCCTGTTGCCCCAATAATAGCAGCTGAGGGGAGAGGAGGGGTAGAGGGGGGAAGTGATGGTTGAGTATGAGAGGTTTGGAGGAAAGAAGATTGAGAAGGGAGGGAGGGAAGACGAACTAATATGAGGGCTGCCATCTTGAGTCACGACGAGATGGAGGGCAGCCGTTTTCTGCTCCCCTTCTCAGCAGGTGTTGAACGAGGATGAGGGAAGCGGTTCTCTGAATGATGACTTGACCCACTTGCTTTCGTTGGTGTTCCTGCAGGTCCCAGGGCCATGCCGCCTTGGCCATGAGGTACGCGAGCGCTAGGGCGGCGCGAGATTTTGGCAAGTCGGCTGCAGAAAGCAGCGACCAAACCCCCCGAAAACAGCAGCCAGTTTGCCGTCTGGTCGTTAAAATAGGTAATACGTGCTTTCTCGCTTTTTGTAGCTTAAATTGTTATAATAACTTTTAAAAATTCAGCTCTTGTTTTTATTAATGTTAATAATAAGCTTTATAAGCGAATCTCTCGCGGATAATTTTTAAACTTTCTTACTATAAACATTATAATTTAAAGCTTCTTGTTTGAATTTCCAAAAGTCCCTTTTATTTATTCCCTTTGGAGTTTTTATTATTGTAATATATTCGGCGATTTTCAAGAAGTCTTCCCCATAATCCCTAAAAGATACTAACAAAAGTTAAAGGTTTTCTTTATTGTTTTCCATATCTAAGCTCGATACTAAAATCTTTCTATCCTTTTAAAGTCTCTAAACTCGCTTTTTTATTTCCTTAAAAATATTACTTCATTTCTTTAGCTCAAGATTTATAAAAGCTTTATTTTCTTCTTTTTTAATGTAAACGGGTGGAATCGATTGATATTGTCCCCTGGAGACATACTACGTCTGCGAACCGTAGTACTCTGCCTGGTAAAGCTAGTTACACGTATCCTGAAGCCATATATATACCCAAGTCCAAATCACCTGACTACCACGTGCCCTACTACATTAATAACTTCAACAAAGCAAAATTCATATGCTTCAAGCTTAGCAAAAATCCAATTTTTATTATTATTTTTTTCAGCGATTTCTGGTTTTGTATTTTCAAGGTGTTTAAACCTGTAAAGAAGTAATAATCGGTATGAATGATGATTCTATTAAAGGGGGATTTCTAGGTCCTTATAACTACTCTAATTGCCAAGGCTCGGCTAGCTCTCGTCGCTTTAGTTGCCTATTTAGGCCTAGTATCAAGGCCTCGCATCGCAAGCTGTAAATAACTCTTTATTTTAAGGAGGCTTTGCGAGCTTTATAAATAACCCTTGTAAAGGGGTTTGCGAGCCTTTTAAACTACCGAAGTTACAGGCTTTGTAGGGGGTCCCTGAGCCTGTAGTTACAGATCTTATAGGGGGTCCCTGAGCCTGTAATATCTTTAAATTAAGCGAGCCTTTGTTTATGCCATAAGCGAGGTTATGAAAGCTAAGCGAGGCTAAGCGAGGTGCATATTATATTCTTATAATGTCAAAAATAGGAAAAGAAAAAAGCTTTTAACTTTAATTATAATATTTAATATTGGCTTTTAAAAGTTAAAATTTAATTTTAAAGCATGATGCTTTAAAAGAAGTTGATAAAAGCTTTAATAAGACATTGGATTTTTGGTGGCTTAGATTGTATAAGATTGTTAAAGTTAATAGTAAAGGCTATTACGTCTTAAAGGAATTAGGGACTAACAGCCCTCGACTTAAAGGGACATATGCTGGAAATCAACTTAAACTTTTTTATAAGCAATAGCACTTTATTTATAGTGCTAAAAATAAAGTTTTAAAACGGCATTTTAATAATATAAGCGTTGCTTTAAGCAAAGAAAATACTTCACTAGCTAACCTTATAAATTTAAAAAATCTTAAACACATTACTAAATAATATACAAGGCTAGATGAAATAGTAATCAAAGTACTTATTTTAACGCTTGAACAAAGGAGCCAATACAAGGCATTTATAAATAATTTAGATAAGTAAATGCGAGAACGCATTACTTATTTAGAAATGGGGGTGCATGTGGCAAGGCCATTTGATTTTAGTAATTAAATGTCACGTTATCGGATGCGACTTTGCTAAGCCTGCTTTAGTATAAAAGCCAACTTTTTTTCTATTCTTTTTAACATCACTTGTCTTAAAACTGATAATAATTCTATCTAATACATTTTTTTTCTTTACCTTTAAAATAACAAATCCCGTTACTCAAATTTATCTTATCTTTTGATTTAATTAAACCGTTCTTTTATATTAAGTCTACCCTTATGCCTTAAATGCTCCCTCTCTTGTTATGTAATCGCTTGGGATTTGCCCCTCCACAATACTACCAGAAGTCGTTAACAACGATTTTTAATTGTAAAAGATATTAAAGACGTGTTTATTAAAAGTGCTTTGCCTAAAGTTATTATATGCACAAAAGAATTAATTATAGCACTTATAATATTTGCAAATAAAGCTTTAAAAGCTTGAGAAGTTATATCGTCAATATTAATAAGCGTAATTAAGCAAGACATGTTTACGGTATTGATTTGATAAAATCAAAAAGTAAGTATATAATGATAATGCCTTCAAAACAAGATATAATTATCTTACTATATTACACCGCTTAATTTTGGCTATCGGAAGTGATTTTTCTATTCCGAGGTATCAATTTACAATAAGCGAAACATCAAAACAACACATTAAATGCTTAAAACCTCATTTTAAAATCGGTAAAAAAATAAAGTCCAACTTATAAGTTAACTTATAAGCTAGTTATATTCAAGCTAACTAGCTTACAAATATCTTTAAGCTAGTTAGTTAATAGTTTTTACTCAACTGACTGATTGACTTAAAAGCCGGCTGACTGATCGGCCACTCTGCCATTCAATTAATCTCCTTCTTTTTCATTTCTGTTCTTCATATCAGTGACTGGTTGAACTTCATGCGATGGGAGTAACATTTGAAGACCTCCCTCCGGAGATTCTTAAGGCTATTGTTTCCTTCGCCGAGCCGTCAACATGGAAGAATCTTCGACTTGTGAACAAAGCGACAGAACTTCACGCCACCCCACTATTGTTTCGCAACATTGAGGTCTGGATCCAGTCTCATAGCCTCTCTTGGTGAGTAGTTCCTTGGGAAATTGTTCTCAAGAATAGTGGGCTGATATGCAAGTAGCCTTCGGTCGATCGCTTCCAGCGAAAACCTGGCGCCTCATGTACGGACTATCGTCCTTACAAATGATTATATCCCCACCCAGATCCTTCATCCGATCTCCATGATAGCTGTAATATATCATGGACTATTCAACCCCGAGGAACTACTCGTGGCCCATCGTGGATCGATTCTTCAGCTGTCCAAGAAATATCTATTTCAAGCTTTTCCGAACGCGACATCCCAGAGCAGCTGAAGAGCTTGGGCTGGGACATAGAGCGAGTTTTCCAGGCTTGGAAAACGCAAAAGGAGCTCGCAATAGAGCAAGAAGAGTTGATTAACGAAATGTTAGATGTTGGGATCCTGGCTGAAGCTCTTGGTGCTATGAGGAATTTGTCTCTGATCAAGCTCACCAGTGGGGGCCGGGGTGGGCCGAGAAGGCTATCCTCCCGCTTAGGTCGGGATATTTTTTCCCCTTCTCCATTTACAAGGACCGATGGACGACAGTTGATCAGCATATTCCGCGCTGCTGCTCAAGCTTCTGCGTCTGGTGCTGATCAGCATGCTAAAGTTAGAACTTTCATCATGGACAAAGACATGTGGGAAGGAAAATACCAGGAGCATCGTTGGCTTTCTGGACCTTATGAGGCCGCTCCTCCGGATTTTGGGAGCCTGGATCCTAATGTTTTGACTGCATCATTGCCGATATTTGGGACAGTGAGAACGCTTGAACTTCAAGCACAGCGTCGCAAAGACGAGGGTCTTGGTCCTATCATCGAGCAGAACCTGATGGCGTTGTTCAAGGGAATGCCGGATCTCGAGGACTTGACATTGCATAATCCCATGAGGCTGGGTCCAGTAAGTAATGGCGTGCCGGGTCTTTGTTTTTGTCTCTCCCTCTTTCTCGATTGCCTCCTTTCACTCGGCTCCCTTTAGTTTTTATGCATACTAAACGAGAAAAGTTACGAATGCGTGCTCCTATTGAATCCATCTCGAGCACTTCACTCCGCTGCCTGCGGTTAGAAACCTGCGTACTTCACCAACAGGGGCTCGAAACGTTCCTCCAAAAACAGGCTAAAACGCTGAAAGTCCTCCACCTTAAGAGTATCATGCTCGAAGCTGGCCACTTTGTTCAATTCTTCAACTCTATCCGAAACTTACTTGATTTACAAGCCTTCTCACTGGAAGGCTCGCTTGTCGAAGTCGAAGACGACTCACTTCTCTATTTCACGGAAGAAGAGATCGACGATGAGACTTTCTACGAGGTGAAAGAGCGGAGAATGGCAGCAAGAGCTGCGATCGAGGCGTTTGTGAGAAAGGAAACGGAAGTTTTTCCTGTCGAATTGCTTGATGTTGACTCATCTGGCTTCACAGATTTCAGTAACTCGGAATGGGGTGGCATGACAATCGTGCTTGGAATGTCCAAGCTTTATGATTCTCAGGAGGTTGATTTCTGATAGTTTCGAAGTACGCGGGCATGTAGTTGGGCATGGAAGTTCCGGGTATATTGCAGTTTAGTCAAGGGGTCTCATTTCCTCTGATCTAATTCTTAAGTGCCAAAATTCTCTCCCGCCACCAAAAGAAACGCCGCTACATGGCCAAGAGCTGGTCAAGGTTCTTAGTCATAGAATCTCAAATAGATTGCCGCCATCTCCAAGGAAACAAATAATTTTACGCTGACAGGTCTCAACGGGTAGTTATCCTTCACCAATCACATGCGCTAAGCCTGGGATAATATCCTATGCGGCACCTCCTTTTTATTGACCATGTATGAATATCAATCATTGAATAATATATATGCTCGGCGTCGCCAGCATCTAAAGCAGCATAACTGGATGGCAGGTATTGCCCAATGTAAAATATACATAGAGACAGACAGCCTAGAGCCCCAAGTCATCCGTGTTTATGTAGATATCGCCAAGATGGGTCCTGAGCGTAAATACGTGAGCCATCACCAGGACTGCTGTCGGTTCGCCTGCTGCTGCAGCTGTTGCCCAAGCCCGCGCTATGGCATCTAACCAGTCTTCGCAAAACGTTCGTGCGTTGATTGAGATGAGATCCATTTCACTGATGATCCATTCATCCCATAAGGCCACTAGGTTGTAAAGTCTATGTATTTCTAAGAAAGTGTAAAGGAAGAGGTATTATATACCCCTTTGAAACGGTATCGGTTTACTACCGGAAAAAGGTCCGACTCCCTCTCCTAAGTCGAACCCTCCTTAAAAAGACCTACGGATCAATAATGTTAAAAGAGTATTTAATACCTCCTCCCTTATATTCTCTTAGAAATACATAAATTTTACAACCTATTATTAAAAACTCGATATATCGACACTTCGTAATACTATATACCAATACTACACCGACATTTTCAGTTATAACTTCCAATTGGCCTCTTGTTTCTTAAAAATGTTCAGATAATGAGCTAATCTTCTTGACTATTTGTATATAACTATTAAGATATCTCCGCGTTTTACAACTTAAGTTTAAATTATTCTTAATGTCATTCGATTGTAACATAATTGGAATATAGAGAAAAGCCTAGTAAGTAAATGTCTGTTTATGTATTATGGCGCCGGCCTTGTCCTTTTGATACCTTGTTGTGTAAGGTTACCTAGAATAACAGAAACTAATATACTCAAGTCGGCCAGGTTCTACGTGTATAAAAGCTATATACTGAGGATCATCCTTTCTAACGTGCGGCAAGCTTATACTAATCGATGGAAAACCAAAAACCATGTATGTTTCATTCCTCGACGGTAATCCGCACGCCTCTCGAACCAGGTTTCTGAATAGGTAAGAAACAGTCACTCCAAAGCTTAATATCGTCGACGGTCGTATTTGACAGCTTCAGGATCCCAATGTCCTTCTTGTCTCGAACAGCCACGCTTCCGAATTTTGCAAACACCGCAGCGAGACCTGGACATCGGCAATCAGCATTCGCTTAATCGAGGGACCCTACGCTGAGGATATGCAGCTCCGAGAAAACCTATGAAAGACGACATAGGCTGTCTCAATACTCACAGGTGTACATCTCGGCATTGGCCAAGTTCATACCGAGGCATCTCCTACTGCCCTTCGAGAATGCCAATTGGTACTTCGTCAGAGCAGGGTTTTCTATCCAGCGTTCCGGGCTGAAGGAATGTGAATCTGGAAAGATATCTTCATTGTGATGCAGATGGGGAATACTTACGCTGACTATACGCAATGCGAAGTCAGTAATTGCCCATCAGGAATATCTTGAGACACGTCTAGGAAGAGTCCCGACTCCCGAGACAATGAAAGATAGATGGAAATGGGCTTCCCCAATACGTACTGGCAGTACCTGCCGGCATTTTCCACGCCATACCACATTTCGACGGTTCGAAAATCACAGGATGAAGGAACACACGCTGTAAGCGCTGACTTGTCCCATAGGAAAGGCGTAGAGACTCGTTGATGATGGCGGATAGATACGGGAGAGATTGGAGGGTGGGAATTGGCGTTTGTCCCAGGCAACCAGGATCCACAGTCCGAAGCTCCTCCTTCAGCTTACGTAGGACTGCAGGACTATCTAGGAGATGGAAGACCGCAATCGACAAAGTCCATCCAGTGGCCTCTGTGCCCGCGCCTACGATCAGCTCTGCTTCGTCCGTAAGCCGAAGAGTTGTTTTTTCTTGCTCGGGAAGCTTCGAAGATAGAATTTCCATGGAAGATGGTGACGTATGAGGATTCGGAATGGGACAAATTCGTTCCAGACCGGATACCGTCAATTTGTTGAAAGAAGGCGCGTTTCATTGTGAGAGCGCCGGCAACTCCGTCTCCCATACGAAATAATATGCTTTTTGGCAGCGACATCACGAGAGTCAGGACAGGATGGAAGAACTTCCATAGTGGCAGAGAGTGAGAAGCTGCGCGGCTGGTGGTGGAGAAACTAGGGTCAAAATTTGGGGCTTCAACTCGATGCTCGTGGCGGCCGAAGCAGTATTCCATAACGATATCTTGTAACAAGACGTCAGAAGTTTCCGAGACACTACAGCTGTGGACATACCGTTGGCCATTGCCGCGAATGCATTCTCTGCTTGAATGATTGCACCTGTACTTTGATAATCTATCATTGGGCCAATGAGTGTATCTACACGCTCCTGAACCACTGGCTGTAATTGTCTTACTCGTTGCATAGAAAATAACTGATTCAGCGAGCCCCTTCTCATGCGGTGTGTCTGGTAGTCAATGGTACTGAAAAGGTATGCTCGATGGGAAGCATCTTTGTAGACCAGTACCATTTATTTGCTGTCCGATCGTTGGAGAAGAGAGTGTCGCAGAACTCTGGGCCATTTATATGTATCTCATAGGGATTGATGCGGACTGTAGGGCCATATTGCTCATGAAGTGCTTGTATTTTCCACATATACTGACCGGGCTTCACAAAGTCGTAATAGAATTCGTACGCGAAAGTTGAGGCTGCCAAGCGGGGATCAGGAAATGAAGCGATTGGAGAGAAGTAGATGCGAGAAAAAACGACATAAATGCAATAGAGCGTTGTCGATACTAATACCCAGCAGACGACTTGCAGGTTCAAAAACAAGTCCATCGCCACCAGAGTTGGACAAAAATAGATAAGCGAGATATGAAATACAGATATTCTACTGACTGGAAATTTTCGAGTAAGTCAAGGCATAGCATTTCTTATGTAGGCTAGAATTACGAAAATATGCCTTTGAGGACAAAAGTGCCAACGGCACATCTCTGAATTGAGAAGTATGTCCATACGCCCTGCTTCAGGCAACGCCGATCGAGACGGAGTGGAGTCTGCAACGGAATATGTGGTATTTGGTATCCCACGAGTGAAATGCGCGGGCTTGGCAGATGCCTGGCTACTTGTGGTGTATGTCTCGTGGGGGTCGTGATACATTGGCACTACCAAGACATGCGATGCTGCACCTCCAAGATAAGTAGCTTCCCTGTAAAGGAACAAGTACAGTGTCTGAGTGCGAGCTGCACGACATATGATAACTGTCCGAGATGGGACGTGGTGGGTTGTGCGGCCGCAAATTCTCGTTAATCACCGTCCACACCGCATGTTCTGAATGTCCAGATGTCGCTGGACGTGGGGCGGCCATTAAAAGATTGGTACATTCAAGGGTATATCATGCGCGACCTATCTGTCTATCAGCATCAAATGAGCTACGTCAGACCGTGCATATATGGACTTAAGCCAGACCAGCTGCTAAAAAAACTTCCATCCGTTCATGTGCACTCACGTACGAGATACAATGAGGTCGATGATCCGTGTACGCCAGTCATGACCCAAAATTGAAGATAAAAGCATCATCTCAGAACTTCTGATAACCCCCATTCAGATAACCGCCCGGATATCCCCTCGATTGAGACAGTGCTGGCGAGGTGACCGGAAATGAGGGGCTTCTCGGAATGTTATTCGAGCCACCATACCCTCCAGTGTATGCATTGCCTGCACCGTTGATCAATCCACCTGAGCTGCCCCCATTCCACGCTCTTGGACTTTGTGGAATTGGGCTGACAAGCGATGGCGTTTGGTTCCTTGAGATTGGGCTGCTGACTCGGGACGGCATTTCATTTACGACCACATTGGCCGAATTTTTTGGCCCAGGGAAGTCAGCCGCTTTGGGCCCTGGTACATAAGTTCCTCCCCATCCACCTAAAGCATCGTCCCCTTGTGTTTCGTAGGCTCCTTTGTCCCAACCTCCAAGTCCCTTCTCACGAAGTTCAACCTGGTTTTTATATTCGTCTGCACGCTCTCTCGTGACCTTTGCATCGTACTCTTCCTTTTCTTTCTTCCCTTGTCTCCGTCGCCGAATGCAGGCGAAGAGGAATGCTGAGAGAAGAAGAGCGCCTGCAGCCGCGCTGCCCGCGTAGACAGCAAGTTTGGTGCTCTGGGGAAGAGCTGCAAATTTCTCTGAAAGGGAGGGTTCGGGATTTTCCGTCTTCTCAATTGCTTTGGCAACGGTGGAATTTCCACTGATAGCTTTAATGCTTTGCCAGCTTCCGGACTTGTCGGTCCACTCGTATTCCTTTGCGCCAGTCGTGAAATCCGTGACATCGGTGCTCTTCACTGTCATAGTATAGGGGCCTTTGGTAAAGTCGCTCAGCCCACCAGCCCATTCAATAGTCCCATTATTGTTATCCGGGTCGCCTCCAGCCCAGATCCCAAGGCGAACATTCATCGGGGTCTGGGGATAATTGTGTCCACCATTGGCAGCCGCGTAAGGAAGGGTTCTGATGAGTTCAGAGTCGATGTACCATTCCAATTTATCGGATGTCCAGTGGATGGTATAGTTGTGAAACGTTTCTCTAGGATCGGTGGTCATTGGGTGATATATGGCTCGATCGAATGAAGTAGTGTTGCCCTTTCCGAAGTAATTAGTCTCGACGTGAGTGCCGTTGCCGCCAAGAAATTCCCAGTCCACTTCATCAAGATCATCGGACTCCAGCACGATCGATGAGATGATACCTTGACCCTTGGCTGCCTTCATGATAACACTGACTGAGCCGAAGAAAATATAGAACTTGGATTGAATAGTTGGGGAGTCTTTGCGTTTATTGATTGTGTATTCGCTTCCATCAGTACCATAAACAAGAGCTCCAGACGTGACATTAAACGAGTCTGATACGGTGGTTGAGGTGTTGAAGACAAAGTTATGGCTGATTCCTAGGGCAGGGTCATTTGGGCAGGTTGTGTTCATTGGGTCGCAATCGGTCCACTGGTAGGACCAAAATTAGCATTGCTGAAAGGCTGATGTCGAGTCGCAAAGTGGAGTGAGGAGAATATGGAGTGCGATTTGTTTTCCAATTGACGTACTGTTTGAGCCGAAACATATGTGACGAGCGCAGAGGCTCCCAGGAAGATTGTTGAGAGGAATTGCATAGTGAAGGAGCGTAGGTTCGGTATTGGAAATCGTCGATTATTGAAAGAGTGACTTTGCGCGCAACGCGTCTCGCGTGTTGGCGACTTTAATAATGAACGTGTGTGTATGTTTCCAGGTAGAAAAAGGAGTGTAATGTGCACGAAGGCACGGAGAACACGCAGTCGATGCGATGGGTGGAGGAAATGGTCGCGGCGGCAAGCTGTGCGGTGTTGCGACAGGAAGCTCAAACGAATACCATGGAGAAAAGAAGAGAAGGGGAACGGGCGGGGAGGGGGGGATCGATATGAAATGGGAGGGAGATTGCAGATTGGATTGGTAGGTAGGCAACGGGTACAGATCGGCGTGGAGTGGAGTGGAGCTTGGCGTATCTGCGACACGCTGTCGGCCCCTGACCCTGACCCTGACCCTGCAGCCTGACACCGGCCATGCTGGCGCCCGTGCCTGCGCTCGATTGGGGTAAGTACAAGCGAAAGATTAGCGAACTGAAAAAGGGGGAAAGTCAAAAGTGAAGCCCACCAGGCATAACCTCAAACATAAACCTCAAATCGTTGAGATGCTTCGCTTTGCTGTCTATAACCCAGCAAGTACTGTAGGGGACACGTGGCGCTTCCGATCACAGCAGCACATCCAAATTATTCACTTGAACGAGAAGAGGCTCTGCTCATTCCCAAAAGAAGCACATGGTATTTAGATTTAGATACTGGGCCAAGCATTCCTCGGATCAAAGCCTTGCGACTTGTATTTCAGACATTTCTAACGAGAGCATGACCAGAGACTGTAATGAGATACTCAATAGTATAATTTTCTCTGATATCTTTCTCGTCTCCTGCTCCGCCTCTAGTCGCCGGCAAAGAGCCATGATCGAAAGAACTGCCAGCTTCGCCCTGTTTTGTGCCTAACGAACAGCTCGATGGCCATTTGTCTTTCCATTCCATTTTGCTTGATTCTAAGTCCGAGGATGTGTTCAGATCGGTGGTCATCTTCTAATTTTCGCCGGTTACGTCCAATTCTGAGGCACTAGCAAGATTCTAGGTTCGGATGATTTGAGGCTGTGGTGGCGATTCACGCCAATGCCAACTAATTAAAATAGGGCGATTTACAAAGTCAGAATTGAGATCCAGGCAAGACGAAGCTTCTGTCACCCAACATTATTATCCTCTCCAACACATAAATCCCATTCATTTGTGAAGTCTTGCAACGCTGTTACTGCGAGTGTCAATCATCGATGGCATCCGCTTAGGCCCACGGCCAGACTCTTCATATTCCCTCCCGACCATCACTCGAATTAAACACCTCCCAGCGGCCTTTGCACGTAACGAGCTTCATGTGTCACAGGACGTTGATCTTGTTCTAGCAGAGTCAGTGTCAGGTGTAAGTGATTCGGTACAATGGACGGAACAGTAGACTAGAATACGAACCCGCAGTCTGAACTTCTTTGCTTTCTAGCAGAGCGTGTAGTAGTATGGAAGAAGCCGGGAGCGTGGTTGTGGCACGTGCAGACAAGAGCAGGAGACGGCTCTTCGACTGGATATCCGAGCCTCAGCTGGAGAGCATCACTCCATTTCAACGATTTATCCTCGATGTGGATTGGGAGAGGTCTCCATTGGGGCCAATGCAACAGTGGCCTGCTCAATTACGCCAGATGGTCTTGCTAGTCGTCCAAGACCCAAGCCCAGCGGGCAAGTACCATATTCTCTGCTTCTAGATATATCATGCGTCAAGCTCGCACTAACACTTCGCAGTCGTGTTCTGGGGAGACGATAGCACAATCGTCTACAATGAAGCCTACACCAAGCTCATCGGACAGAAACACCCTGCTCTCCAAGGACAAGATCCGAAGATCGAGTTCGCTGAGATCTGGGATCATTTCGAAAAGCTACTTGCAGAACAGCGCGAAACTGCTCAGACTACTGTCGAGGCGAATGCATTCCTGCTACTTCACCGACACGGGTTTCTCGAGGAGACCTACTTCAGTTGGAAGTTCGTTCCTATTATAGGGAATGAAGGTTGGGTCGTGGGTAGCCATGCGACTGTTGTGGAAGTCACGCGGGAAGTCATTGGTGACAGACGACTGTCTGACATTCGTTCCTTAAGCGGCGAGGTCTCGGGAGCCCGGACTATCAAGGATCTCTGGACTCGACTACTGCTGGGTATTCAAAAGGCAGACAAGGATATTCCTATGGCCTGGCTATACTCCGTTGCAGATTCCGCAACTTCTTCCAGCCTCTCTTCCTCAAGATCTGAAGGCCCGGATGGTAGCTTTACGATGCCCTCGTCAGTATGCATTCTCGAAGGAAGCATTGGAATTGCGGCTGGCCACGAGTTGGCACCAATACATGTCGATCTAGACAGCTTCAACTCCTGTCTTGTTGGTACCTTGCAACAGGCGCGACAGGAAATGGGACCAGTTGTGGTGCCTGTGGGAGAAGAGCTGATGAATCGGTTCAGAGAGTTGAAATGGCGAGGGTTTGGAGTTCCATCCACCCACATTGGCGTATTTCCAATCATACCCAATGATTCAACGAGCTTGTTGGCATTCCTGGTCGTCGGTCTGAATCCCCGAAGATCATTTGACGATGATTATCGAAGCTTCTTGACGTCCTTAACTGAACAAGTCACAACACCACAGCTCTCGGCTGTGATCCTCCGGGAAGAAGTAGAGAGAAGGCAATCACTAGCACGACAGGAAGCACTTGATCGCGATAGATTGTCGCGCGAACTTTCGGAGAGCGAGACAAAGTTCGCGAGATTTGCAACTCGGGCTCCAATCGGTCTCGCTGTGCTGTCGCCAGATGGCTTTGCACAATCTGCAAATGACTTGTGGAGGGAGCTGACACAATTACCCATCGGAAGCCGACGGGTGGCGTGGGACGATGTTCTTGCAGAAGGAGAACTTGATCACGTCAATGCCACATGGGACAGGATGCTCGCAGAGAAGAAGCCTGTTGACATGCAGACTCAAATCAAGAGGCCTTGGAGAGCACCTGAGCTTGACACGGAAGGGAGGCCACAATGGGGTAATACCCATATCATGCTATCAATATATCCAGATTTCGGCGAGGATGGTAAGATTACATCTGTTATGAGGTAAGCCAACTCCCTCGGTTTCCGGCGGCGATGCTCAAGCTTTTACTCCAAAAAACCCTCGATCCATCAGAGGCTTTTGAACATACGCTAATACTCTTCGCAGTTGTGTGACTGATATTAGGTAAGCTTGTTATACCGTGGAACCGAGATTGGATATTGACAAAAGTCAGTGCCATAAAATGGTCGGAAAGCCAACTACATCGGAAAATGCTTCAGGCTATCGAGCTCAAGAAACAAACTGAGCGACACATCGACCTGACCTCGTAAGTTCCGTTACCATTACCCACATATCCCAGGTCGCAATGTTTTCTGCCCATTTTTCAAACATGTTGAATGTAGTCGGATGCTGCTATTAGACGATTTCGAGCCTTTAGCTGGGACGCAACACATGCAATGCTCGAAAGGAGAAACCGAATTTGGCTGACATTTGACATAGCCATGAAATGCGAAACCCTCTTTCGGCACTTATAGGCTGCGCCGATGAAATTCTGGCTTCTTTGACTGAAGTCCGCAGGAATTTGCAAGAGTCGGAAGACCTGAAATCATCTGCCCTCACCTCAACCACGCCAAAACCGGCAAGGACTTCTCACCTTCTTGACGAGGCGATCGAAGCAGCAGACACGATAATTTACTGCGCCATGCACCAGAAGAGAATCATCGACGACATCTTGACACTGTCAAGACTGGATTCCAATCTACTCCATGTGTCTCCAGAGCCCTCACAGCCTCTGCAGCTTGTCCAGGGCGCACTTAAGATGTTCGAATCAGAATTGAAGCGGGCAAACACAACCCTGGATTTTATCGCTGAAGACTCGTTGGAGAAGCTGCAGGCCCAGTGGACTCTACTCGATCCAAGCCGCGTGTTACAAATCTTGATCAACCTGATGACAAATGCCATAAAGTTCACCAGAACTGAGTCCGAGAGGCGGATCGTGATCACCATGGGTGCATCGACCAGCAAGCCGTCCGAGACCAACCCTTTGAATGTCCAGTATGTCCGAAAGAGCAACTCAAGTCCAGATCAGACGACGAAAGCCGAATGGGGAACTGGAGAAGTACTTTATCTATGCATCACAGTACAAGATACCGGGCGAGGGCTCGATGAGAGCGAGATCAAGAATCTCTTCCACCTGTTCGCACAAGCATCACCCAAAACTTATCAGACATATGGAGGGTCCGGGCTAGGACTCTTCATCTCTCGGCAGCTCGTTGAGATGCAAGGCGGGGAAATCGGCGTGGCTGCTCGAAGAGGCAAAGGCAGTACCTTCCAGTTCTACATCAAAACTCGGAGGACCAACCCCGCCACAGCCGTCCAAGCAGATCTCCCAATCCTGGTTCGGGAAGATGCACTCAGAGAGGCATGCGCCGTTGAGACACTCGGATTAGAAAACGGGACAACTCCCTCCATGCAGTCCGATGCGGCAACGCCCTCAAGGTCAGAAGAGACTCCCAAGACCTTCAACATCCTAGTGGTCGAGGATAATCTTGTAAATCAAAAGGTAGTCATGAAACAACTCCGGAAAGCAGGCCACACTGTGAATGTCGCGAATCACGGCCAAGAGGCATTGGAGTTCATTAGGAAATCGGAATTTTGGAAAGATCAGAACAACGCATCAGCTCAGAAGCTGAATGTCGTGTTGATGGATTTGGAAATGCCTGTGATGGATGGCATTACCGCAGTGAAAAGGATCAGAGAATTGCAAGCGGAGGGGAGTATCATCAGGCACTTGCCAGTGATTGCCGTTACGGCCAATGCTAGAAGTGATCAGATCAACCTGTCCCTTGGCGCAGGAATGGTGGGAATGCCTCCTACATGGTTGATAGCAACATACTGACAAGAGCAGGACGATGTAATCACCAAGCCATATCGACTAACAGATATGATAAAGCACATAGAGAAGCTGGTTTTGGGAGGTCAAAAACTTCGTGAATCTCAGCGTGCTCATAAGCTTTTGTCATAGATCAATCGTCATTCGTCATTCATGATGCATGATATATACACGTAGATAGAGAACCTTATTTCTTGATCTCCAAGAAATAGAGCTCAAGGATTATGCTCGCCACTCTTGGCACTGATGAGGCCGTGAGTCTGCACCAATGGTTTCTGATCACAAAATGTCAGCCGCTTCCGTGATGCCAATCAGAGAACAAAGTGCAAGAGAAAACCAAGGTAAATAAACTCACATCCCCATTTGCAAGATCTTCAACATGCCCTCCAGTGGCCCGCCTTTGCTTCCACCAAATCCAACGAATTGATCCATTCCCCAACCCCATTCCCTCTCAGCCTCTCCCTTCTTCGTCTGGCCAGCACCCATCTTCTTGAGCATAGCTCCAATTCCCAAGCTTCTGACTGCTCTCACCATCCCCGCGCCAGCCAAGACAGGTATGAATGTCAACAGTCCTGCAGTCATTGGGTTTCGCTTGCACCATCTCATTGATGCTCGTATCCAGCTCTCTATCCTTGCAAGCATGCGTTGTACGAATCCTGGGCGGGGTGTGGGACGGGAGGCATTATATGGAGATGGGACGGGATTTGTGGGCGAGTAGTATATTGGACGAGGGGATCGCCTGCCCTTTGGTGGGGAGTATGAACGGCGTCGTGGTGGGGTATATGCTTGTGTTTGTGGGCGAGTCTTCTGGGCCAGAGGAGAGGCTGGGCGGATGTAATAGTCGTTGCTGCTGCCGTGGTATGCGGAATTCTGGTGTGTTTGCGGACGTTGTTGGACTTGGGATTGTCTTGGAGAGTCGGCCCGCTTAGGGGGTAGATACTCGTACTGCGATTGCGGTTGAGTTGTGACAATTTGCGTGTTTGGATTTGCCGCTTGGACATCCCAGTGGTTGGGAGATGCTGGGCGGGAGTAGCTGGCTATGGTGGGTTGCTGAAAATATGTTTCCTGAGCTGGTCGAGTCTTGTAGGAATTATCCTTGTATTGAGGAGAGCTCGAGGGAGGCGGGGTAGGATAGTCGTTATATTTGTTTGCGGACGCCATGTTGTATTGCAACTTTGATTTTGGTTGCGATATCAAGCACAGTGAAGTGCTCAATACTCAGCCCACAAGGGATTCCGAGCCTTAAAGCAGAGACAGAAACGAGTGCAGAAGACAAAAGAGAATTGGATTTGTCCGCCTGAGAAAGAAGCTTTCTCGGTGGTTGGGTTGGGTTGGGCTGGGGCGACAAAAAGAATTGGCGGTGAACATACCTACAGCTCTGAGACAGGGAAAGACATGGGCCTCGCTCTGGTAAGGTACCTTCCGTACCTTACGGAGTAGGCGGGTAGGCGGGCTGGGCGGGTCCGGCAGCGAAAATGGAGGCTTCCTGGGGCCTGACCCTGCCCAGATTCCCTGTAGCGATTGCCAAGAGAGCATTTCAGTGGCTGGTGGTGGCTGAATTGTTTCGCAGTCTGAATACGAATTGACTTGAGTTCCAGCGCCCCATCGATATCTCTTCAACAATACAAGACAAGATAGTACAGTACAGTACAGTACAATACAGCACACCTCAGCACAGTACTCGGTATACAGAGGTCAAACAATTCTTCTTGTCCCTGCTTCTAACTTTGCGTTCCTCCAACCACAATCTCTTTAATAGGTTACTCGATCATCATCACCACCTTCATGATTCATGATTGATGATGCCCTGCCAAGTCTCAAAACTGCCTTTGCAAAACGCAGAAGGATACCACCACGATCTGCCCATGCCCTCAAATATTGACCCTTCCTGTTGAGGATGTAATACCACCATCAACGACAATCTTCTGGCCCGTGATATAACTAGCTTCATCAGAAGCCAGAAAAAGTGCAGTATTAGCAACGTCCCAAGCATCGCCCATCCTTCCAGTCGGAACTTGTCCATCCCTCATTGCCATGTACTCTCTCTGCAAGCTCTCTTCATCGCCATCCCTGCCTTTGGAAAATTTGGCCACCAAGCCCTTTGTATACGGCGTGTCCATAAGCCCTGGGACAACTGTATTGAGCCTCACTCCCTTAGGTGCATAGATGACTGCTGTAGCTTTCGTGAACTGTATGATTGCAGCCTTTGTTGCCGAGTATCCAACTTGGGGCTTGCCAATATACCGAAGGCCAGCGATGCTCGCAACGCTGATGACAGCACCAGATCCTTGCGCTTCCATGATAGGCAGCACATGGTGGCACGTCAAATAGACGCTTTTCAGATTGATATCTATCTGGGCGTCCCATACTTCTTCTGACATTGTTGCTGGACATCCAGGTTCTGAGCGACCGACGTTATTGATCAAGATATCGATTCGGCCATGCTTGGACATACAGGCATCGACCAACGCCTTGACAGACGCCGGTGAGGTGACATCAGTTTCCAGCACATCGCAAATACCCCCCTCGTCTTGGATAGTTCTCTTTGTCGCTATTGTTGAAGAGAGCGTTCGATTCCCACCAAAGATCTTGGCTCCTTGACGAGCAAAAAGGACAGCCGTCGCTGCACCAATTCCCCAGCCTTCTGGCTGGCTCTGTCCTAGCCCAGTGACGAGGACGATCTTTCCCTCAAGACTTAACATTTTTGTTCTGATCTCTTCGTGTTCTCCAGTGTAGGGGCATTTCAAGAAGTGTTCATAAGCGTTCCAGAAAAGTTTATCAGATCTCAATATTGGTAGGTATTTATGCTACTTTCAACAAGCGAGGTCAAGTCAGGGGGGCAACGGAATCACATCCGTTATCCGCGGACGATGACCCGCAATCCTTTTGTTGCCTGTCGGTTATCACCAAAGCTGCTCGGCTTTTGGCATGTTGATCTAGGCATTATGAGTCTCCTCATGCTCAAGCTGGCTTTGGAGGAAAGAAATTCTGGCAATTTCCCCGCTTTTCCATTTCCAAGGGTGACGGAAAAGGCTCCGCGAGTGTTCCCCGCAGACTCGCTTATGTATCTCTCGACTTGGAGACTACAATTCTTTGTCGTGTAAGAAATTCGATCTTGCATCGTTGTTCTGTCTTCACTGTAAGATCCGGAAGAAAGACGCTTCAGATACCTCAGGAGATGGCACAACCGTCCAGTACGGTGCCCAAGGCACCCCAAAATGACGATTATGATCTTTCAAAACCTATCAACTCAACCTCAGGTCTTCGGCAAGGACTGACTTCATACGGCGATCCGCACTTCTCTCTCTTTTTGAGAAAGGTGTTTATAAAAGCACTTGGGTATAGCGAGGATGCTCTCTCCAGACCCATCATAGGGATCATCAACACATATTCCGCCCTCAATCCATGTCATGCAAATGTACCCCAACTCATCGAAGCGGCAAAAAGAGGTGTCCATCTACAAGGTGGGCTAGCAGTTGATTTCCCGACTATCTCCATTGCCGAGTCATTTTCATCACCAACCAGCATGTTCCTCAGAAATTTGATGAGTATGGATACCGAAGAAATGATCAAGGCCCAGCCACTGGATGCTTGTATCATGATCGGAGGTGGGTCTCTCAGACCAAATGTGGGGAACTTCTACTGATTCAACTCTAGGTTGTGATAAGACTGTACCTGCTCAATTGATGGGTGGGATATCGGCAAACAAGCCAGTGCTGCCTCTAATCACTGGCCCGATGATGCCAGGTAGCTACAGGGGCAAGCGACTTGGTGCGTGTACTGACTGCAGAAATAATTGGGCATCGTACAGAGCTGGAACAATCGATATGGAGGACATCAGTATGCTGAATGAAGAATTGGCACCAACTGTAAGGAATACATCCAGTCACCTGATCAATATTAAAGAGTCCATAGGTAGGTACGTGTGGAGTTATGGGAACAGCAAGCACAATGGCTTGTATCACCGCAGCCCTGGGCTTCATGCCATTGAAAGGAGCTTCAGCCCCCGCTGTATCTTCAGCACGCCTCAGGATCGCTGAAGAAACTGGAGCCAATGCCGTGGCAGTCGCAGCAGCCAAGCGTAGACCACAAGAGATGCTCTCAAAAGAGTCTTTCTTGAACGCGATCACTGTACTCCAAGCAATAGGCGGATCAACAAACGCTGTTGTCCATCTCATGGCCATTATTAATAGACATCCAGATGTCCAAGGACAGATCAATTTAGAGACATTCAACGAGATTGGGCGGAAAGTGCCTCTGCTGATCGATTTGAAGCCCAGTGGAGACAACTACATGACTGACTTCCACAATGCGGGTGGAATGCTTGGGTTACTACATATGTTACGCCCACTGCTGCACCTTCAGGCAATCACAATTACTGGCCAAACACTAGGAGAAGTCCTTGACAGTTCACCTTTCCGCACCTTCCAATTCTCAGCCGAGATTATCCGCCCCCTCACAAATCCTCTCCATCCAAACTCATCCCTTGTCGTTCTTCGTGGAAATCTGGCACCTAAAGGTGCAGTCATGAAAGCATCCGCATCTAAAGACCGGTGCCTCCTTCAGCACTCAGGCCCAGCTGTCGTGTTCAAGAATTCGACGGATCTTGCATTACGTCTAGATGACCCAGATCTACCAGTCACCAAAGACTCAGTTCTAGTTCTCCAAGGTATTGGACCAATCGGAAATCCAGGTATGCCAGAAGCTGGACTTATCCCAATACCTCGAAAATTGGCTGCGGAAGGCGTGACAGACATGTTGCGACTTTCCGACGGAAGGATGTCCGGTACAGCTGGAGGGACCATCATTCTTCATATATCACCAGAATCCATAGTCCCAGATTCGGTACTGGGTGTTGTTCAGGACGGTGATATCATTACTTGTGATGTTGACCAGCGTGTCTTGCGACTTGAGGTGAACGAGGAGGAGATTCATAGACGTGTATCTGAGCGCCAGACTGCAGCAGCTGCAAGAAAGGGGGTTTGGAAAGAGCGGAAGGTTAAGCGTGGGTATAAGGCTTTGTATGAACGATGTGTAAACCAAGCAGAAGAAGGTGCAGACTTTGATTTCTTGTCTGCTGCTGGGCTGGAGGAGACATAGCTTAGAGGTATTCCTTGCCATAATAGGAAAACCGCATCCAGTACAGGGATAAATGCGCTGGGCATCTAATGTCCGACTCAGCACTTTGTAGAATAGCTATCATTTTGAGCATATCGCTTCGCTGGATCAAATCTGCCTCTTGAGACATGATTTTACCTTCTTTCAGAACCTCACGCGCTTTGGCCCCTCTCCAAAGTACTCCCGCAGGACTTGCTCAGTATCGTAGGTATATACCCAGGCAGAGAACCCAGGAGATCCATAAACTGCATTCATATCAGGTTCCGGAGGCACCACCAGATCCTTCGTACATTTGGTTACTTCGAGCAAAGACCTGGCATACATCTGATCACGAGCCATTTGCTCAGGTCCATCGGGTAGTCCGTACTGCCTCACATTACCTAGTGAAGTAGCTTGGATCTTCTCGGCTCGTGGCTTCCGCATATCTTCGTAAGCTTGCGTAAGGGTTGGTATGTCTTGTAAGGATTCAACCCTTGCAAGACAGCCGGCCAGAACTGCAGCATCTTCTATCGCTTGCGTTGCACCCTGGACTTCTTAGCCAAGTCATGTGCAGGTAGAAAGAAGATTACACACTTGGGCCATGTACGGCATCATAGCATGAGCTGAATCGCCAAGCAGTACAAGCCTTCAATTGTCATTCCTCCAGCTTGGTAGGTTCGGAATTTCGCTTATTCTCCATTTATGGCATTCTCCTGCGGCATCCAAAAGCGCCTTAACAGTATCATCATAGTCAATATACTCTTTCCTCAAATCATCCAGATCAGCAGGCTCATTCCAGACCCCTGTATCGGCAGTCCCTGGACCGCAGCACACTACGTTGAAGAGTTTGGTTCCTCTGATTGTGTAAGCGACGATGTGTCTGGATGGTCCGAACCACACCGGTGAGCTAGGTTGGAGAACCAAATAAGAAATAGACGGCTTGAAGAGCATTTGCTGGCGAGTGAGTATCATACGGGAAGCACAGTCTGGTATTTGGCGTGGCTGAATACTAGGGCACATAGCTGAGCGAATTCGCGATCCAAGCCCTGAGCTTACATTAGATCAATAGATTCGACTCAAGGAATATTTACAATCTGCCGCCACTACCCAATCACTTTCAATAAGAGCCTCATACTGAAGCCTGAGAGAAGGGGCCGACGCATCGACCGAAATGACTTTCTTTCCGAAGGTGACACCCGCGCCAGCTTCCAGAGCAGCATCATGCAAAATTTTCTGATAATCAGCCCGATGCATTGTCAAATTACTATTTACTTGCGTCAGCTTCTCCGTCATTCACATACAAACGAAATCTGACATACTGGTATCCGTAAAGCGCCAACAGATTCGCGCTATGCTTTCCCAACACTTTTCCATCCTTGTACTTCCTGACTACAGCACCCTCGTTCTTCGTTCCCTCTCTGTAGAATATTCCTTCCAGGTCCATGCGAGCGAGAATACGCAGAGCGTTCGGATTGATTTGTATCCCGGCACCAATCTCAGAGAGTTCTTCGCCCGATTCGAGGACTTGGACTTGGTGGCCATCTTGAGCGAGGCATGTTGCTGCTGCTAGTCCGCCTATTCCAACACCAACAATGGTCATTTGGAGGCGGATTGCTGGACTTGGCATATTGAAGGTGTATGAGAGAGAGTCTGACTAGTTCTGATGCCCTTGGTTCGAAGAAAGTGGCCCTCTTCAGACGATAACTCGGGTCGAACCTGGGTCGTTTTATCCGCTCTATCGCAGGTTCATCGAATTTCCAAGCAGTCTTTCCACAACCGGATGTGAGGCGGGATCGTAAATCGCATTGCCTTCAAGAGCGTTCATCATTCCCGCTTACTAGGATGAATTTGAGTTTGTGGCGACCGAAAATGCAGCACAAGTTTAACGCAAAAATGGCTGAACGGGGACAAACAGCTCGGTATTAATCTACTACGTAGACAAGAAAGCCGTGGAGGCTTGCCGGTGCATCAGAAAGTTCGAGATACTGAACCTGGCAACGGACGTTGCAGAAGAGATTGGGCGTCGAGGATCAGCGGGATAGATGTTCTCCCGATTTTTAAGCCGAACGAAGGAATCCCGTTCAGCTGAACAGGCGGGGAAGCTGTCAGCTTCCAAGAAAAGTTCTCTGAAGAGGGATGAAGGAATGTTATAATGTATTAGTAAGTCTATTTTCTGAAGTAAATGCGACGATGCTATCGCCCCCTGTTCTGGTAGTCCGAAACACCCAAAGTACACAACGAGGATAGTCTCAACTACCTCTGGACGAAATAGCCATTTGCTGCAACGAGAGTATGTCCAACTCCATCCCCATCTATCGGAGATCGAACGCCAAATTTGTGAAGAGGAACCTTTCCTATCTGTCTCTGGGCAGCCATCCTGATGGACTGCCCACCACTGGTCCCAGGTCGGGCACTGAGTCGAGGAACGGCATCTGGATGCCACGCGGGGTGATCCAGGACGTTTTCTGCCAGTAAGATGTCGTTCATTTCGGCGAGCATAACTGCCTCAGCGGCTTCAGCATCTCTGGTTTGCAATCCTTCCCGCAATGCGTCGCGTTGCAAGGGATCGTCTGGCCGAATCAATCCCAGTATGCGAACCTCAATGATCCTTCGTTCAGGAGACCACTCTTCGTAATCACGCGTAAGACGAATAATGACATTCCTGTTATCTGCTGCCTGTGGTGCTATCGGTAGAGCCGAGAATACTGCCTGGTACCAAGTATCGCTGCCCGTTTTTGAAGATCCCGTTGTTGGCTGCTTCAAAAACCGTGCCCATCCCAGGTAGTACCCAGATAGACCCGGTGCTATGTTTACAGGAAGTCCACTCAATGTCATACCTGGCATGTTGAACTGCTCGATGCCGACCTTTGCTGGCTCACTATTCGCAACGAAACGGAGGGGATATGGTGGCTGGGGTCCGTCCTCGAGCGTGTTATCTGATACACCAGGTCCAACTGTCGACAAATGTGTGCTTTGAGTTTCTGAGGTCTTCATGAGGCCATAAGCCGCGGAAGTGGCTTGCTGAGTCACCCACGACGGCATAAATTTCTGAACTCGATTCTGAACAACAGTTGCAACGGGGCCGACCACTCTGCCTGCCGTATTCCTTGCATAGGTCCCAAATGCTATTACTCCAAGCTCTAGAGGAAGTGTTGTCAGACTCGCACCTCGTAATGAGCCTGGGCTGGTAGAAGAGGAGAGGATCCTGAAAACAGGGCTCGGGCACAGCACTTTCTTCCTGTCTCCCAAACACAGCACTAGTTGGAAATAGCCATCTTCAGCCTCTTCAGGGATGCGTACAATAGCTGTTTCTCGAAGCATGTGATACTGCTGTTTGATTGACTTGGGCTTCTTTCGGAAATGTGCGATATCCCTCTGCCATGCCCGTTCGTCGGTCGGCTTCAGTTGCTCCGGGCCAACATTCAGAGACGGGGTCACATTGATCCAATTGCCGTTCCTTCCCATGAATGCTCGCGCCCGCATCCCAGTCTTCCCGCTCCACCCTTTGGTTTGTAACCATATCGTACGTTCGGGAGGAAAAGGCTGATCAGAGAAGATGGAGATTGCGATGGTCGTTTTGGCCCCTTGATAAAATACCAAGCCATGGGAGTGCCGTAAGATAGTGAAATGTTTCGTACTCTCGACTGGATGTGTGATCAAACCACCTGCAAAATGGCGGGCTTCACGAAACGCTTCTTGTATGAAAGACAGCTTTGAAGATTCGGAAGACTGTGGAGTGGCATTGGATATCGAGGATGCGTTGCTGGATGACCGAATAGCTGAGAGAGGGAAGAATCCATTTGAGGGGGACGGACTGCGAGGGACTGGCTCTCCATTGGCAGGACTGTTATGCAGCTGCGAGTCTATTATATCTCCACGGACCGCAGTGTTCAATAATAACTCCTGACGAGCTGTCGCAGGCTGTATCGGGGGAGGGGGAGGCGGGGGTGGAGTCTGCAAACGACTTTGTTTCAATCGCTCGAACTCTTCAAAGTAAATCGGTGGCGGAGCATTCTGGTTTCTCGAAGGCGCTGTTCTAGGTCGTTCAATATAGACCGGCTTTCGTGGTACTCGGAACTGATTTGTATTGATGTTCGCGTCGTTCGGAGATGGATTCCAGTCCACTTCGCGGTAAGGAGGTGGAGGAGCTGAGAAATCCATCCTTTACTGTATAGGTCAGCTTCTCCTATACAACGTCAAGTTGTCGATAGGAGAGATATGATGGTCCTCGGATATCATCTTGAGAGAAACTTTTGAGGATGTCCGGAACGAGGAACCAAGATATCGCTTTCTCCGTATTGGGCGAGGAAGAGATTATGGAACAAGGGGTGTTTCTTGTCTCCTCGGCGTAGCCTCGTCGTAGCCTTGCTGACAAAGACAAGTCGAGTCAACCTTGACAGCCGGCTGACTTAGTCCTGTTTATCTACCATTCACAACTTTGTCATCCTAAAAACTAAAAGAAAACGCGATGCCTGACGATTGTAGGGATAGTACCACAGAATTTAGACACTGTGAGCGATAGGAGTACCTGAACATGGTTAGATACCGACGGTACCAGTAGCTTCCATTCCTAGATGTTGTCCACGGCTATGGCCAATTTCTTCCCCTTCTCTTCTGTACACGACTGCGACTCAATAAACACCTTGTTGCTTTCGAATGAGAAGCTTGATATCTACCAGGTATAGGTTGGATCGGGGGTATTTTTCTGTTGCAGTAGAATTGCTTCAGCAGACGTTGAGGTTTGCCAGGACGGAAGAACGGCTTTCGAATTTCCAAGCCAAGTTCAGTGGCTGGCTTTGAAGACAATTATCTATCTCTATTGTGCTCGCCTGTTGGTAAGGAGCTGCTGCAAGAATTTACATTTTGCTTTTACTTACTCCCAATTCAGGACGATACCAACAGGTGACCTCCGGTATCTCCTGCACTCTCTTCTCTTTCTTACTCGTTTCCCGCAACAGTCCTGCCATGGCTGAAGAGATGTTTATCCCGCACCCAGCCTTTTGGGACTTTACCCCTCCTTTGCGTTAATCTCATTTGTTAATTTGAAGCATTCTGCGAGATTATGAGCAAGTTTGCTCCCCGCCAAGGCATTTCTGCAGCCTCGTAGCCTTGGCATATCAAGCCTCACGAGCAAGTTTCTTCCCGACAGACTGAAGCACAAGCGTCACCATTGGCCAATGGAACTCTTTCTTGAATCAGAGCCTCGCCTGGGAGAGGCATGAGCCTTGGGTGCTTCGATAACCCTCATGGGATTGGATGCTGGTAGTGGATTGTTAGCTCCATGCTTCATGCAGCAAGGGTTCATTGGTGAGCCTGGACGGAAACGGAACCAAACAATACTTCCAATTGCACCTGGATGCCATCAAATCTTCTGCCCTGGGGACGGGATCTTACCTTATCTGTAGTGGGGTGAATACACTGAATGATCTCGGCCGCCTTGCCAGGGTCCTTTGACAGGGCTGGCTCCTGCCCTGATTACTGAGAGCTTCTAGGATATAAGACCTGGCAAGCTCCCACGTTTGTACCTAATTTCTCACCTCAGAGAAGGCTAAGGGAAGCATTCAGATTCACGCATCCAATTCTCAAAACGAAAAAGATTCCTCAAAATGTTTGTCAACACCATCACCTCGGCTCTCTGCTTGGCCTCGTTAGCCACAGCTCATTTCTCTATCGAATACCCTGAAATGAGGGGTGACTCCTTTGCAGATGGAGCATCCCAATACATTTACCCTTGTATGTGATCGACGATGCATTTGTACCAGGGCTGCCATATTTCTGGCACTAACTTCGATCCTTTCAGGTGCCAACGTCAATCACACAGCCGCGACGAATCGGACTTTGTGGCCTCTAGATGGTGGCTCTGTCGCCTTGGACCTGCACCACCCGTGGACCTACGTCTTTATCAATCTCGGAATTGGAACAGACAATCCTTCATTCAATATCTCGCTCACTCCAGATCTTCTCAATGTGACTGGTAATGGTACTTACTGCCTCCCCAAGGTGACACTTCCTTCTGGCATCACCCCCACCGACGGTCAAAATGCTAGCATCATGGTTGCGACTGGAGGAAAGAATGGAGTTGCTCTCTACAATGTAAGCCACCCCATTCCAGGGTCACGATGAGCATCTTTTGGCTTGAAAATGGGCTTTGCTATTTACATGTTTGTCTACCTGCAGCTTCTAACCTGAGGAAACAGTGTGCCGACATCACCTTCACCAGCACTGCTACCATTCTCGAAGGCGATGCATGCCAAAACTCCTCTAATGTTGTCGGCACGATCGTTACAGCAAGCAGCACGTCACCCACGACAAATACCACCACGGGCGAGACTAGCACTCCAACATCCGCAGGCGTCTCTCACTCCACTTCGCTGATGACTACTGGCCTCTTCACAGGTCTCGGTGCTGTTATTGTCAGCTTGCTCTTGTAGATGCCCAGTAGCTATTGGCGGAAAAGGCTATAGTTCAAGAAAGCTTTGCGTAGGATTTGGAACGAAATCAACACAATGTCGCCTTCCATGTCATCAAATTCTTCATCCTCTTCGGCCCAAACTATCTCTGCATAGGACGAGAACCTTTGATTTTACTAGCACAGCTGTTACCATGACCACTGTTTCTTTGCCCCAGGCTGAAGTACGAGATCACCAAGTGGAAAGTTCCACATGACGCTATAACTGAATACTGCCTGCTATTTAATTCTAGCATCAGTTTTTGCACATCACGCTTTTCATTTCACCTGATTCTTGATCATTGTATGAAGACTTTGAATATTTGGAATTGTGTCGTGAATTGGGCTTCAAGATGCCACAGCTCGAAGATCATTGGCTAGTTGTATGTCCAAAAGAGGCATGAGGCGTGCGTGAATATTTACATTCTGTCCAGATAAGTATTCGAAAAGCATCCTGCTAAGTAAGCATCTTACTGGTTAACGTCCTTGGATTTATCATCGATCCTATGATCATGGTGCTTCTTGCCTCACATATATTCATTGCTCTTCAGAGACATCATCTATTCAAACGCAACACATCATATAGAAGACCAAGTCTGCGTCATCCATTACTCCCTCAAGCAATATATTGAAGCTCCGCATTCGTTAGCATTTATCACATAGCAGAATTACCTTCATAATGGCAACCCATCAAAAAGCAACCACGCAATTCGTCACAGTCAACGACACTAAATTCGCTTATCGTCTCTTCGGAGCATCGTCTGGGACACCACTGGTCTGTTTCCAACACTACAGAGGTACCATGGATCACTGGGACCCTCTCCCCCTCAACTCACTCACTCTCACCCGCCCCATCTTCCTCATCGACTACGCCGGCACTGGTCTCAGCAACGGCACAACATCAACCACGTTCAGCGGCTGGGCTTCAGATATCGCGTTAGTCCTGAAAGCACTCAATGTTCTTGCCATCGACCTTCTTGGCTTCTCCATATGCGACTTCGCAGCTCAGATGCTAGCACTCAACTACCCGTCGCTCGTCAAGCATTTGATTCTTTGCGGTACTGGACCAAGTGCTACCGAAGGTCTCCAACCCATCGGCGAAGGATTTTTCGAAGGCTTCACCAATGCCATGACCTTCGAAGAAAACAAAGCCATCTACCTCAGTGCATTCTACACCGCGAGCGCCGAGAACCAGAAAGCTGGTCTCGAAGCCTGGAAACGAATCACCACTTCGCGAGAATATCGAAGTGATTGTACCGGGCCGGAGAGTACGAAGAACCAGATTGCGGCTTTCATGACATGGTCGACGGGCGAAGGTGATGTTTCGTGGCCGAGACTGGGTGAGTTGAAGATGTCGGTTTGGTGGCGGCGGTGGGAAAGATGATGTGGTCAGGACGGAGAACAGTTTGATTTTGTGGAGGAAGGTTGAGAGCGGGTATTTGTTTGTCTATCCAGATGCTAGTCATGGGGTTATGAGCCAGTATGCCGTGTTGTTTGCGAAGAATGTGGACTTATTCCTAAGGAAGTGATTGGCCATTGGGATAGTCAGATGGATGCAAGCGTGATATATCTTGATCTGCAAGAGATCATAATACGCAAACAATTAAATTGGATCTCCGCCAGAATCGTCCCGTGCAAGCTTGACGATCCAGTGAACGTCTCTTCTTGTGAAAGTCGAGTTTGCTGGTGGTGCGAGTAGCTACCTTGGAGCGTCATAGGTACTTCTGAAAACCGTTCGGGAAGGTGCGAGGACTTGAGCTTGCGAACTCACCTTTCAACCTGGTGAGACTCATTATTCACATCCCATCTTAGCTACCCAAGGTCTATACTTCAACACCCGACCAGATCGATCACAAAGAACGCCCATTCCAGTTGAGCAAAATAAACATGGTAGACAGGGACCTACTGCTGGTAACTATATCACTACGGCTGACATGATAAGACAACCTCGAAGAGCACTCGCAAGGCTCATCGTCATCGAGTCGGAGGAGGTATCTCATAGCCAGGAAAAGCAATTGGCATTGGATACCCAAAGTTATCACCAAGTCAGTCTATCAATCTTCACTCTCTATGGCTGTTTCCGCTGACTGCTTCGGGGGCCGGAGGAGTACGCATGGCCAACAAGATCGCCAAAATATCTCAGATATCGATGACAAAAAGTATTGCACGCAAACCCACTTCTTCTGAGGTCGAAGACACAGCCGCCGATGACTTGAAAGAAGAAGACTCAGAGGAAAATTATTCGGAAACAGAACGCCAGAGTGAGTGCCCGCCATACCTAGTCAGTCTATCGAAATGTACACTAAGAAGATATCAAAGTGGCTGCTGATCTCGCAGAACAGGCTGGTGACAAAAATATTGAGCTTGAGGATTTCAAAATGGCGATAACAATGGCTGCGATGTTGCGGAGGACTTTCTAGACCGAGGTTTGAGGAAGGGTTTCGGCGATGAGGTCTTCAGGAATGAGATACTTTTCTGACCGGGTGGTAGCAGGGAGATTTCCACGATAGCTTACACACGACATAGTTGGGGATCTCTCAACTCAAGTTGAAAACAAAACAATTTCCGTTTCGCCGAAGCTGTTTGTTGACATTAGCCGAGAGACCGTGCGAAGACTTGAGCTGAACGAGGCGAAGCGTCCTCCATGTTCAATTCCGTAGAAGTCAGACCTGCATGAGAAAGATCGTCGACAAATTTTAAACGGAAAGGAAAGACTACGGAGCTCCCATCTTGCGCATTAGTGCTAGTCTCCGTGGAGGTGTCATATATCACAGCATACAGGAAACGGAGAGGTGCGGCAGAAATTAAGAATAAAAATTCTTGGCATTTGTGGGGAAGGAGTGGAGGGCCGAGTCACTCTTTCAACGGCTGATGTGAAGACTCTTTAGCTACTGAGCATGGTTCGAGTTCGGCCTTGAGCGGATGACTGGAGAGAGGTGGAGTGAGCAATTGTTAGGAGTACCGTAGCGGGCAAGGAGATGGGAATAGATGGATAGAAACACGAACAAAGTCTTGGTTCATCAGACAAACGAATCGAGATTAGCAGGTCAGACGATATCGTAGATGCCCCTTGCTTTCATATAGAGTCTACTTGATTTATGAGTAAAGGACCATTGCCTGTTTATTCAGAACGCGATAGTTGAAAGCAGCAGCCATGTGATCATTAAGAGTATTTATTTTGTATAGTTGAAAGTGGTGGACCAGCCTGCAATTATCTAACAGCCCTTCTTATATAACAGACAGAATGATATGTATGATCAGACATTACACATACAGAAAGATACAGTATAAATATTCAAACATGATAAAAGTATGAGCAGGTTGGTTTTTTGACTGCCAGCAGCCTGGGCGGATGCAAGCTGCCAGCAGCATGCAGCAATACAACCAATCGAGTATACCGCAGACACGTATTCAGTCGCCTTTGGATCGGATGGCACCATATGCCAGGTTCCACTATCAACTTCGGGGTTGCGAGGCGCGCAAATGCACTGTGGATTTGTTTGGCTGCGATTATTGGTGCAGCCAAGCATCATAGCCATCGAAATGATAAGGCGAAGAGCAACTAATCGTGAGTGATCAAGGAAACACTCAAACTGTGGAGACTTAGCTATGTGCAACTGGATGATTTGATGTACGATGGGGAACTTACAGTTTTTGGCTCTAAAAGATATTGGGACACCGTGTCATCTGGTGTCACATCTTATATGAGTGTTCGAGGACGCTCCCTTGCATATGCGACCATCCATAATATCGACACATCTAGCCTCCTGGACACTTTTACCTCACTATACCACGATTCCACCCGAAGTACATGCACAGTCGTCGCGCCTGCAGCGGGTGAACATACCATCGATCTCCCTTGTAAATTTTTGCCCCGCGGATCTCTGTTCTCGCTCTTACGTGAGGTGCAGCCAGCCTTGAGGATCTTGTACGTTGCGCTTGACGTCCTTTATTCGCCAATATTGATGCCATTTCAATAGCGACGGTACCGCGAAAGCATCGAACGGATAAGGGCTTGGTGGCGCCGTTGGGGCGAGCGGTGAGGGCCTCTGTCTGCATGGTCGGGAGGTGGCGAGAAGTAGCATAAGGAGGCTTGCAAATTTCCTCGACCACTATCTTCTTGTTCACAGGATTGTCTCCATGGTATTCACCTGCCACGACCATTGCGCGCGGCTCGAAGTGCCAGATCTGCTTTGATTCCCAGATTTGCAATCCCCATGTCGTCGAGATTACGGACACTGGGGCTTTGTAGAGCAATACCGATCGCATAGGACGTCGCCTGCAGGTGGTCCTCCTCTTCGAAGTATCCGGCGGAACTCCCAGCTGCTGAGCGGCTATGATCGCGACCTCTCCGTCGATCTAAGACTCCGAGTCAGTATCATCAACTGCCAGTTCTGCTTGGATAGGATATACATACCTCGCATCGCGTTTCGCTTCTTCTCTGCCTCCAGTAACTTCCGAGAAAACACGATATCTGCTTCCTCCAGATCATCTTCGACGACCTCGAACTGTATTGTCGATGGTTCTGGACTGTCCTTTGAGAGACATCTAGCGTGCACCATTTCCTCTCGATCGGGATACAATTCACAGCTTCGGGATGCAGTTTTGATCATCACATGTTTGTCATGGTCGTCGGAAATGATGTATGGTAGGGAGCGTCTTCCACCTGTGTCCAGCAAAACGGTGACGAACCCTTCATCCTTTGGATCGCACTATAAACGAATGAGCATCCATCTCAACACACATAGTCATGATTTGCATACCTCCGAAAACTGGGAATCATACGCAGAGTCCGACTGGGCTCTCTCGGCTCGTGATACCGGCGTGTGTTGCGTATCATCCTGCTCTGCCTCCTCCCCTGCTATGATGCGACGAAATCTATTGAAGGATCGCAGCCAGTCTGCAGAATCCGGTACAGCCAGGGCTTTATTGCTATAGGTGAGGCAGAGTTTCACCGAGGACCACACGGTCATCATATCGTCGGGCACGTCATTGCTGTTAGCCAGGGCCAAGACCGCCGCGATATGTTCTCTAGACGCATCGCGCATTCCATCCTTTCGTTCCTCTGTGATCGCACGGCGTATATTGCGAAACAGGTTCATTGCTTCGAGTTCATCTATGGTGGAGGTGTCGACACCCGACCTCTTTAGTATAAACTTGAGGTGCGTCCATGGTGAGTTGTCCGGGATGTCGCTATTCGCAGCTTCCAGAAGGAAATCGATATGACTAGGTGGAGCTGTCATTGCTACGGAGTCGAAGTACGTTTCATTGTTGGTGTTGTCGATGGCCCTTGTCGAGGATTGGATTCGAAGAGTGGATGCTATCGACAATGTCAAGATGTTGAATGTTGATGTACGAGCGAACGAGATGTTTCTGTTTGCAGATGCAGATGATGCGATGCTTTGCTGAAGGGCTGAAGGGGGTGAGGGGATGGAGCGGGGCATGCGATGCGATAAGGTGAGGTGGGCCAGGCCAGGGGAGGAGGGACGGGAGGGGAGGACGGAAATCCTGGCGCGGACGGTTGTCTAGGTGGGAAAGGTAGGCAGGCATGAGAAGTCGAAATTCAAAAGGAAGATGGAGAAAGTCGTGATCGACTGACATTGGCTGAGCAGGAGCTGGCGACAAACGGGATCGGTCGATCAGGTCGGTCAGTGCCAGTGCCAGTTCAGTCCAATTCATTTCCAGCAATGCGGTTCTGGAGTTCCAGGCCAAGTCATCGGAACACGCGTAGAGAGGAAGAAAAGTGAGGTGCGACGCAGGGCTAAGGTACCTAGATAGGCCTGCCAGGCCGTTCATGACCACGCTGTACATAAGGTACTTATTACTTGCCTGCCTTACCACCTACATACCTACCGTCTCACAAGGTCGCGTACCTATTTCTCTAGTCGGTATCCCCTGATGCCGGCGCGGTCAGCGTTCATCAAGGCAAGAAAAAAGAAAAAACCGAACGTGTCAGGCGAGGAACTGCTGATGTAAGCTCGCGCCCGGTTTGTACCCACGAGCCAAGAACCAACAAGGAACACTCCTAGGTGTTAATCGACCAACCAGCAACACTTATTATCGGCACTCTGGCTCAGGCTCAACACCAACTCGGTGTGTCTCCCGCTGCGAATCATGGACATGCTACTTCCTTCGCTCCTCGAGGTGCTGGTTTTGCTCTATGCAGATTGGCTGCCTTTGTTCTCACTGCTGCTCGTATTTTCTTCCTACCCGGGATGTTGAACAACCGTATATCTTGCTAGCTTCCTTCTCGTGTCTTTCTTCTCTCTTTCTCTACAATGCATTCAGTTCTGTGATTGTGTATAAATCGTGCCAGCGCAACCACAAACCTTTTCAGCCTCGTCACAAAGTCATCCCAACTCACCCGCTTCGATATGGCATCTTCAAGAACATACTTCGTCTTGACCAATCTCGACCTTCCACCAGACGGCCCGATTAGACTGGGCAGCATAATCGCTGATCCTCTAGAACCAGAAGAGATCTTGAATCCTGGCGAGGTTGTCGCACTTCCTTCGGATCATGTGCACACGAGTCACAAACGCGACTGGAACATTACCGAGTCCCTAGAAAATGGGCACGTCAGCGTCACGGCGCGCTTCCTTTCGAGTCTGAGATTGAATGACACGACTGCCGACGGCAGCGATGCAGAATTCACGAGCCGCTTCTCGATTGAGGACGTAGAGACCCTCGACTTTGCCCCCACACAAGACTATATCGACGCAGCGGTCAACAAACCAAGCGTGCGGGGATACCTGGAAGGGTGTCAGTATGAACTGCCAATATACATGATTACGGGACTGAAAATTGGACGGGGCTTGGCGCAAGAACTCCCTCCAGATGCCACAACTCATGCATCGTCGGGAAGTATTTCAGACTTTGTCATCGGGTATCGACTGGTCAAGATCAACGCTGGTGAAGCTCAAGATCAGGGAAGGGGAGATCAAGAGAAGTCGAAAGTCATGGGGAAGATGTTAGGCGACGACGATGGCCGGGACATAGACTTTGGGTCTCTGCGGATCACTTTAACCGCAACCATCGATGGAGGTCGTGAAGTGGCTGCACATGAGATCATTGGAAGCAGATCAGTCACTGCGATTGATGAGGATGGAAACACGGAATGCAACTGCGTGGTAGTTCCACCAACCGAGTAGTCGAGTAATGAGCAAGTATGCCCGCGTCTCTCAATTCAACATTTTATTTCATTAATCTTACAAAAGATATTACAGACAAACGTCAATACGAAACCTCTCACTGAACAAATCAGAACCCCGATTATTTCTAATTTCCCAGAATGTCCTTCATGGCATAAACGATTGAATCCTCAGTGCGGTTATTTGCGAACATCTTCCAGGGGTGTATATAATGCAGTCCAGATCGCGGGGTATCATCCACCATGAGCTTATGAAGCGTATTCTGCATCCCCTGTCGCGTCTTTAATACATCTAAAAGATCATCTGGGAGGTTCTGTACAATCGCAAATTCTATGATACATGCAGCAATGCCAGCCACGATGGGTGTCGCAAACGAAGTTCCCGTTTGTCTTCGTTCCGACGCCTCTTCGCGTTTTAAAGGTGGATCGTGCAGCTTCTGTGGCCAAGAAGACTTCACTCCTACTCCGAGCGTTGCGAAGTGAAAGCTGGAGCTCTTCATGGTGTTAGGATTCTTATCGAAGGGGTTTCCGGAACCATCGGTTGCATAAACGCAGGTCACCTCGTCTTTCTTGGCCGGGTATTTGACTTCAATGTTTCCGCCATTATTAGACGCTGCAGCAAACATGAGTATGTTCTTGGAGAAAGCGTTGCGTATTGCGGCCTGCACGTCTTTGTTTTCCCTGTCGAGTCCGAAAGACATAGTGATGATGTCCACTCGAAGCTCATTCGCGGCATGGTCAATCGCCTTTCACCGTCTGTCAGCTACTGCTTCTGATATCGGAGGAGCTCACGCTATTGACCCACTTCAGCAATGCTCTTTGTACACAGAATCTTCTCCGTTTTTGCTATCTTCAACACGAACACTTTGGCACGTGGCGCTACTTTCAATAGCAGTGACGCAACATGAGTACCATGACCAAAGTCGTCGCTCGCGCTTGAGTCGCCTGGGACAAAGCTCTTCACAAACTTCACCCTTTGCTGTCTTAGGGCACCTTTAATGCAGCTTTCTGTTATGTCAATACCGGTGTCTAAAACTGTAGCTGGCCCGTCAGCCTGGCTTCTTTCATAGCTCAGCATTAGAGAAGGTAGCTCAGGAGAAATGAGATCTCAGATCCTTGCTACGCCTGACGCCACATATTCACTGACCTGCTATCTTTACAGGATCATGCACAATGTCTGACTTTTTCTGGAAATGATTGTGAAACTCTGTTTTCAGAAGATGCATCCAGTCGTCTGCACGTTTGGCCCTGAAATGCTTAGCAAGTGATAAGGACCATGAAAGGGACGCTGGACTTACTCCTTTGATGTCTCTTTGATAGTATCTGGAAGGCCATCGAAGGATCCTATAGATGCGGTGCCAGATTCATAGTCGCTCTCCTCTTCCGAGACTACATCTTCAGTACTCGGTGGCTGTTCTGGGACGGGAGGGTTGTGAACTATCGCGAGCTTCCTTGGCGGGGACGCGGGCATGTCCGGAATCGCGTCCGGAATTGAAGGGGATGCAACACGTTCAGGCCTTGCCACCGATGTAGGACTTGATGGAAGCAGGTATGATTGAAGAAAGATTCCAAAATGCTTGCTATCGACAATGCGACAAGTTGTATACTTCGATTTTCTGCACCCCTTTGCCTTTGCAAACCACTGCAGTTCAGTTGTGCCCCCCAACGAGACCGTTTTCTTGTCTAGACGCCCCCATTCCGGATCTCCGGGAGATCCTGGGATATTATCGAGTTGCAGCTGCTCGAATATGTCCTTGGAGATCCATGCTTCGATCAGATCACCGACGAAAGTCGCGGTCATTTCAGTCCACTCTTCAGCTCTCTGCGAGAATACAACGATTGGTCTCTCTAAATCTTTCACGCTAGACTTATGAATTGGCTATTCAGATCAGCGAGATATGTTTCGAGTGTTATGCGTCAGTTACCTCTGCCGCTCTGCGCGGACCGTTTATCGCTGCTGTCCTGTGCTGCTGAGGGAGGGAGAATTGTTGATATGTTGCTTCCAGCGGCGCACTTGGCGTCACCAGCACGGGTGGAACTCCAGTCTCTTTCCTCGCCTCATATCTCTTTCCTGAACTAGATAGACTCTTACGTCCTCGAGGTTCTTCCGACATAAGGTTTTGCATCCTTGAGCTGTTGGCGGTGAGGTGATGATGCAGCGGCTTGTGCCAAAAGTGGAGAGCGGAGAATGCACTCGTAAATATCCAAGACCTGCATATTATACCAGATTGCGAGCTCCGCTACCCTATATCTCGAGACGATCTTGCCCAAACACCTTTATTTAGCTGGGCTGAATTATAGCATTGTGGTTGCAACCATTCAGCAAGTTTTCTTCAGAACCCCGCCAATGGCCGACAAGCGGGAGAGACAATTTGAGTAGCGTAGGCCGAAAAAGGGACACCGAGTTGCAGGGCTGGCCAACCACTTGCCTGATAGAAACGCCTCTTTCATGCGCTTTGCAATTGAGTTATGGTACATCCCTCATGGCTCAGATAACGGCCAGCTGGCCTAGCCTTCGGCAGATGGTCTGGCCCTATAATCCCGCGGCGATCAGAATCTTCAACGCCTGTCAAGAGCGACATACGGCAAAGTCTCGTCTTACAAGTACTATCAAGACAGATTGCCGAAGGACTAGCCTGACCGATCCAAGGTGAGGGCGGACACGCAAGTTAGGAAATCCTTTGCCCATGAGAAACACAAGGCACTGAGCGAACCACATCAATGGTTTTTTTTTTTCGCAGCACTGGCTGTTCAAGTTACGACCAGTAAGAGACAATCTCCAAGCTTCACATTGGTGAGCAAATCTTTCTATCGATGAAAGAATCTGGCATGCGACTGTCTCCGGCGGTTCTGGCCTTTGAGAGGTTCGTTTGACAGGGTCGCATGCCGGCCGCATATGGAGTCATTGTGCAGTTGCAAGCCGAATCGTTCTGGACTTGTTATCATGGGGGGAAATCAAGACAATCCACACCGTGTAATTGTTCGCCATCAGTCTTGATGTTTGCAATTGGACAGGGTTTAAGCCCTCGCTATGTACCATATCCGTTCAAGAGAAGAGCCCTAAATATAGGTAGAAAAGAAGAAGATAATCCAAACAAATTGGAGGGATAATCTTATTGATGCAGACAAAAATCAAAAATCAATACCGCGATTCAAATTCAGATAATTACACAAGCTTTCAGAAATGCGCCAAGGAAAAAGCAAGCGGTTGTTGTTCGAAGGAATGAGGAACCTCAATGCCCAAGAATTGGCGGGGTCGTCGTCTAGCTGGGCCGTCGCATAATCCAGAAACGGTGCTGACTTATCAACCCCCTCATTATTCGATGTGCACAGATTTGGCTTCTCCTTTCCATGGCATTCTTCGAGTAGGCCAAGTCAACATGAAAAGCGATGGTCTCACCCATGAAGTGTATCCGAGCACCGCTCCTGAGTTGTGTCGCTTCTAACTAGGACCCCACAGTGGTATGTTTACATTGCTCGCTTCGCTTGTACCCCGCCCCATTTTCACTCTCACCTGATCTTCATTGCCTGCATACTCAATCTTTGCTGCAAGGCATGCCTCAACTGTAAAATATCTTGACGAAAGCTCTGTAGCGACCATCATATAGGTATCAATATCAATCAGGTGATACTCTGACTCGGGTGAACGCTGTGGACTGTTTACTCAGGTCTAAATCTCGCTTGGACCGCATTCTTGCGTATATGACCACTTCTACTCAGAACCGTCCCACGACCGCAGATACCAATCAAAATCGAAAAATTCATCAGATTGCCTTGCTGGTGTTAGGTTAGTCAAGAAAGAAAATCGCTTGGTCAGAGCGGCATTTGGTGACTGATCGGAACGGACTGCTCTCTGGGTGAGATGAGCTGCTCCGTACACGTCGGTATGTTTGCCAAAGAATATGTTTGGGCATCATACATGATATAGCGTTTGTGGAAACACCTCATCATTGTAGATTCTTGTTAAAGGACTTTAGGAGCTTATTCAACAATTGTTGGACGCTATCGGGATTCCTTATGCAGAGGGGATTTTCAACTCACATCGGTGCTACTAAAGTTTCGTTCAAAACCCTTCGAGTACCTTTTCTCGGGTTTTACAAGTGTGGCCTTGCCTTTGAGTAATGGTGACGTACTGTTACACAAGAAGACAACTCAGCGCTTACAACTACGAGCTCATTAGAAGTGGTATTGCTTGGATGGAGTTGATCTACTTCGGTAGATTGTGATTTGATTAATTCTACAAAGTAACTAGATATACCACGGATTAAGAGCCTCAAGAATATGTTTCTAAGATACGTGCTTTGTTTGTACTTAGTGCCTACGTTTAAGGCAGCCCTAAGCCCTTCAGGAGGCTGAGCATAGGCTTTCGGCCTACCCTCTTAAACGAAAGTGACTATCATCATCATCATCATCATCATTAGAGGGGGTATCCTCAGGAGAAGGCGAAGCAACGGCGTGGGATTTACTTTAGTATCACAGATGACCGGATCTAGCTCTTCGGTAAATCGCTCCTTGTTCAAAATTCTTGGACTCGTGGGTCTAACTTTATTACAGCCTGACTGTATATACTAGAGGAGCCCGCGAGCTGACAAGAGTCGGAGTGGCACCGGATAGTAGACTATAACAGGAAATCACGAACCATGACTACAGATAGTGGATAATTCTACCTAGCCCTTGTAATGATCACTAGTACGCTGAGGTGAATAGAACACGATAGAATAGCTGGAAGCTCGCTGAAGGCTCGCTGCTGATTCTATTGATACAGAAGCTAATTGCTGAGGAGGGAAGGGTTGCTCCTTCCCTTCACTGAAACTAATTATATTTATTTTTATACAGGGGATTACACAAGCAACGCACAGGCCATCACAGTCCTCCTGAACTTATCTAATTATCAAGAGTGCTGGCCGGCCGGTTGTTGTTTGGTAGCGAACGAGAGACTAGCTCATATTGTTGCAAGTAGTGTGTCCCGAGACATCAGGCTTCTTGGACCACTTGATATCTAAAGCTATGTGTTCTCTCGAACTCTTCTCCTTTGACTTGTTTGCCACTTTCAACTTCCCACTTCCCGTCTACATATTATGACTTCGAACACGGCCGATCAATCCAAGGGCTTGCTGGGGTTAAGAACTTGGTTTCCGATCATGATGGGCTTGTTTGGCCTGATCTTATTCATACTCTTCGGGGCCATAGTTTATTCAGAGAGCAAAAAAGATAAGCGACGTCGGCTCCAAAACCTGCGAGAGGGCAAATGGGTCCGCAAAGCATTTGAAAAATGGGTTTCAGAGCCGGAGACTGTCATATCAAACCTCATATCTCGAAAGCCCGATCGTGAACGGACTCTGAGAGAGAGAGAGATTCAGCTTTCTACGTGACTACCCAGGGCTTCATGGTGGAATTCTTTACCTGGGCACAAAAACAGAAATATGAGGAAGGGATCTACATGGAAATAGGACGATCTTGTGCAAGCAATTACGGCGTATTCTATATCTTCGAAAGAAAGTATTGGAAAAGGTATCAGAGGGTATAAGTAACATGCCGACGAGAGGAGAGATGTTTTTATAGGGGCGAGAGACTTGTACTGGGAACATAAATACTTGGAAAAACACGTCAAGGACTTCTGGTCTAACGGTTGGGCTGATTGCGCTCTGGAGTACGACACGGAGGAGAAGTATGGGCCAGTTAGGCCGACGCCGAAATTGAGTTAAGGGACTTCTCAACGGAATCTATTGAGCGTGTCTCTGAAGCACCTTCGTACAAAGATTGGGCGGACAAGAGTGCTCGGAGAAACACGAGATACTGGAGGATTACAAACCTTCTGGGGTATAGGATTGGCTATTGCAAAGTAGATCAAGCAGAGAGCTGGACGATTGAAGTTATGTTTCTACCGCTGGTTTCTTCCGCTGGCGGAGGTCTAGTCCAAATGTTGCTATTTTGTTTCAATATGCTCAACCTCACCTACTTCGATTAGAAGGCGTATATTGCACTACATCAACTTCCTAAATGTGTGCATGAAATTGTTTCCAATAAAAATAAGAATACGCTGGCCATGTATATCGGCAGGAGAAAATGCCGCCGTGCTAGCGACCAGCATCACCACGTACAAGGCAACCGATGCACTGAAGTAGTCCTTGATGCCAATAAGCTCCAGAAAGAGGTAGCATATCCGATGACAAACGGGGCTCATATCATTTGCTGGGCACTGGCGGCGAAGATAGTAGTGAATGTGCGCTTACGATTGGTGGCTTAGAAACATTCTGCCTGGCATCGAATCTGCGACTACCCAGGTAATTCCTATTGACAGCCAGCACCGCCAACAGTATCTCTACAAGCATTGTCCGCGAAATCAGATCCATCTATGATCTTTTCTCGTCCTTCAATGAAAGACGAGTAATTCCAAACAACTCGCTGTGTTAATTCCGACAAAGCCGCACTGAGGAGAAGAAGGGCGGCATTTGTTCAGCATCCAACAGGTTTGAACACGATCGATCGAAAACAGGAACATTGGTAAGATCGCAGGAGAACGTGATCCAAGGTGGCAATCACGTCGATTGGGACGATTTCGACTTCCCAGGATTTCGGCTGAAGTCCACAGAATAAGTTGAAACTCATTTTTCCACCACTTCAAGAATGTCCGAATCTCAGCTGTAGGCTGAAGATGGTGATGCATGCACGATCTGGAGGCAGTGTTGAGGCCATGGGTTTGATGCAAGGGAAGATTGCAGGAGATACGATCATCGTCACCGATGCATTCAAATTACCGGTTGAAGGCACAGAAACCAGAGTCAACGCTCAAGACGAAGCAAAAGATTATATGGTTGGCTATCCAACACCTGGCACTTCGACCTTCCAATGTGAAAAGAACCTGACAAAATCGAGCGGGTATCAAAAATGGTACAATTTAAGACAGGGTAAGGGGACATTTACGACAAAAAGCAAAAACATACAACAGCAGGTATTCGCTGGTGGTCACCCACCCAACTACTAATCTGCCGATCTGAGGCTTATGTATGGCAGAGCGGACGGGATGCCCAGTTTTCCTCAGTCTGTGGTCGTATGTGACAGCAATGGCTCTGTATTGTATTATGAATACTCAATAAATGTGCCCCTTTTTGTTTCTTCCGTCGTAAGGAGCAACGTGATCGTCTACTCTGGCGCCTGTCTTCTCCCGCCATGTTGGAGACAAGTTCGTTCTTCAGATCGTTCGTTAAGTGACGTGCAGCATTACATAATGTCTCGGAATCATTTATAGGTAGACCAATTGAATTCATCAATAAGTGAAGCTTTCTCGCCGATTTTATGCGCCCTGTGTTGCGGACTGGTACGACATCAATACTGCGGGAGCGCCTTGAGAGCTAGCGAGAACTGCGCGGGACAATCAACTCGAAAGCCAGAAAATGACTAAGCAAGAATCTTGCGCAGGCAGGGAGTTTAGAGCTCTACAATCTCAGCTTCAGAATAAGAACAATCCGAAAGTACAAGGTCTAGCGAAGGCGATGAACAGCTTAGCACCAGCCGGTCAAACCCACGTATTTGGCGAAGCGACGTCAGGTTAAAGTAAAAATCCGCTACACATCCACTCACTAATACTCCCTCTCTAATCCAACCAAATCAAAATTGCCAAAGGAGATACGAATCAAATAAAACCATCAACCTCTCTTAGCCACACTTCGAAAGTTCCCGGCACACGAGCTCGCCAGAATCATTTGCCCGAAACTACAGTATGATATTCTCAAGAAGTCGAAAGTTCTTCAGATCTGTCTACGAATTTCTATTCCCCAAACACTTAAATCTAGTATTCAACCCTGTATTATTATGTAAATATCCGTTACTCACCGGTTGCTTCCCGCCAAAGTCTGCTTGAAGAGTCGCCGCGGATAGAGCCAACCGCATTTTTTGGGACTCGCGCTGTATCTCCCATATGATTGAGTAAATGATCGATCGCTGACTTGAAACGTCACAGTATCACTGATCATTGTGTCTCGTCTGACAGGCCCATACATCGAGGCGGGGATACTTTACTTGCTGGAGGAGCAAGATCGGAGGAGACAGCTTTGGGAGACGAGGCAACTGAAGGCGCAAGGAATCAAAGAAAAGAAATGCTGACTATGAAATTTAATTGACGTTGAAGAAATCTTGTATGAATCATTTGAGGAAAGTAATATTCGTTGATTTGATAATTTGATGGCTTCAGGCCGGTCTTTGGGTCCTTCCCCAACGATGACAAGTACTGTCGTTTGCTTGAGACTTGACAATAACATTGTTAGTTTGACAATCAGAAAGTTTAAAGTTTTGATAACTGAACGCAGATAGGACGATACTACATGAGATGAAGACCATGAATTATTGGGTCATCGTCCTAAATCCACTCGAACACGCATTGGACACATTGGACAACTTCTCCAGGACTTCCACGTTCTACGTCGTCCCAAAGTCCCAAATTAACGAGACGACACCTGTAGCGATTACATAATAATACGAAGTCTTAACGCTGTCCAGCGAGAAATCATCCGAAGTAACACAAGGAGGGCCTGGTATCGTCCCTCGGTATGACTCTCATGCACCATCACTGCCGAGACGGCCACTCGCATTTGTTCACTCTTCCTGCTCCCACCGTTTCCTTTGCGCATACGCTTTGCCGGTGAGCCCCCACAAACGTTTCTCCATGCCGCCTGTACTCTCTTATTAGGTTTATCAGGAGGACTCTCCTCGTCCTCCTCATCCTCTACCTCAATATGGAATTGCGAGAACTAATACGGCTGAAATTTTATAGTTGTCCCTCTGAGTGGAAATGTGGAGGAGAGCCTCGGGACTGGGGAACTCGAGGAAGCTGAGCAGGAGGACTTTGAGGCTGAGGAACTTGAGGTTGAGCTGCACCTCCAGGTGGACTTTGTACGTGCAACTTGATGAGGAGATTGTTGGCCGCCATTCGGTCCACCGTCATCGTCATTGCCGTCGTCGTCATCAATCTCATCTTCCGAGTCGCTCAATTCCATGCTTTCTTGCTTCTCCCAATACTTCTAGAACTGAGTTCTAGCGATCTTGGGATCGGTCTTATTGGCCAACTTTCCAGATTTATACAGTAAGGCGCCGTGTTTCCACCGTTCATAGCGGATGGAAACATTCCGACAGCCGATGAAATTGTTATCAACATCACTTTATCTGGCAGACTTTCACTCATCCAATATTAGTAGCATCCGTAGTCCACTGAGATGTCTCGAACATCGAAGTTGAACATGCCCTGAAAGAGATAGTCCATCATGTATATGAACTTGTACTCGAAATCCTTTCTCAAAATGGCCTTCAGTTGATTGACTCCAAATCTGAAGTGGGCATCATCATGTTAATCATAGCTCGCAGTGCCGTAGAGGAAAGAGAGATCCAGAGCCGGGATCAGCCGCTAAAGGAATGTAGGAACGATGATCTCGTTCTTTCGGACAACGCTCTAAACAAAGATCCCTCTGTCCTTCAGTAAACGGAATGGGGGCATGCCTTCTGTGAGCTCCTTTCTGTCCAGGATGTAGCTACTTAAAATCAGCCCATGAACGGAAGGTGAATGGATTGGGTGGATGATGTACCATGCGCGTAATCTTGTGCACAGTCTCCCCCTTAGCCTGCAAGACATCTTTGGCGTAGGAAACCAGGGTCGGATCCTCAAAACTGCTTGATGAATTCATGGAAGCATTTCTTTCACATCATCGATCTCCAGCTTACCTTCACAGACAAGTTGAGTTCCCGCAAGCTTCTTGTACCGAGTCATAGTTGTGATCTTAAAACTTGGTCTTTGGATGGTGGACTCTCTGAAGCGGGCCGAGGAACCTTCTGGTCGATTCATGTTGCTGCCTATGTCCTTGAGTCGGCTTTCGAATGACTGGTATTTGACCTTGCTTCTCTCTTGTCCACACGCCTGGCAGCTTTGCTTGGTCGCTCCAGCGATGGCTGAGGATTCGGCACGAAAGTACTCATCCTGTCGGAAATTGGGATCGTCATCGCCTGCGCTGTCTGACACTATCTATCTACTCTTCCAGTCCGATCCAAGAATATGTTAAGGCAATGTGGAGAGAATGTCATTGATTGGCCAATAGCCCATCTAACGAAATCGTCGAAATGCTTCCGGACATAGAAATGCTCTCGTGAACTCGAGCGGCTCCCGCTGGGTCTTCGCTATGCAATCCAGCTCTAAAGCAGATCTCAAGGCAATCTTGCACCATCCTTTCGTGTTATCGTTGCCAGCTATTGTTTCATCGAACAGTTGGCGAAGGTCCAGGCTATCAGCCATCTTGGCGTAACCCCTTCATGATGGCCTTATACCCTGCCTGCTGAGCCCACATCGCAGTCCTTTCATCATCCGATGTATCCGCCAATGGCCACCCATTCAATTTCTTGATCAGCTCGACTGTCGTCTGGGACGACCATGTGAGGACTTCGGTTCTAGTAGCGTTTCTCCCGACCTCGAGTAGACTTGTGAAGTGTGCAAATGTCTCGTCGGAGTTGTATACCTTTCTGATGTGGTCTACGGGGAGCCACTTGCAGATTTCGTCGACACTCATGGTGGAATTTACCACAAATTCGAGCTTCCCAATCGCCACGGCCAAGTCCAAGATCAGCGACTGATGCGTGAACTCTCTTCGCGAGACCACAATTGTGTTGCTCTTCCTAGGGCCTTGGTATTAGACGATGCGTATCTATACAAGGCCGGTCCATCGAATGCCACAAGGCTGCATCGGTGAAATTGCCAATATGTCTCGTTTGTGGAGAATGTGAAGTCCCTAGCGATGGATCTTGGGTGGCCCGAGGTCATAGCAGGATTAACCCTCCTCGTGTGAGCTTGGGGTGTTATTCTGGTTGAGCAGAGGATTTCGAAGCATCGGGATTGAGTCTTGGTCGTGTGCCGTAGCTTGTTGATCGTCCTCCAATCCGCGATAGCTCTGTGGTGGTCAACTCTATGTTCGATAATAATGAGAGTACCTTCAAAAACTTCTGTCGTTTAGGACACGGCCAACCATCAATGGTCGAGGAAGCCTTCCTCTTCGTACCTCCCATGGCAGCAAGCTTGGACAACCAGAGCTCCTGTTTGTACCTCTCCGCCTCTGCCTCCACTTGGCTATCCATCATCTCCTTCTCCTCCGACGAGAGCTCGTTGAACTGAGACACGAGCTCTGGTGGCAAACTACGCGGCTAGTCGCCTCTCGAAAACTTGTTGGCACTAGAATCGTCGATGTGAGCTCCCTGCTGGTGCCACCAGGCTTTTGGGGAAGTGGTGTTGTCTTCTCGAATTTGCTTGTTGCCTTTCTTCCTCCTTTCGTACGCAAAGGTGTGTATACCATTGTTTCTTCTGGGCCTGGCGACCTACTGGCACCTACTGGGGACCTCGTACCCGTGCTGCTCTTGTCTGCTCTGCTCGTCATACGGCACAACTATGTTGTCGTTGGGAGGTGTGAACGGCTGTTTTGAGGCGAACGTGGAATTATGGGGAGTACTTCGTAAGATGCTTTCACGTGAGGGTATTTTCTAGAAGTGAATGCTATCCTACATTCACCTTTTAGCATCTTCACCCAGCAGTGACAAGATAACCTATCTCTATGAGCGATCTTGATCCCTGGATTGCAAGAAGACGGCCATTGCTTGTGTTTCGTCAAGGACACATAGACTCGGCGCGAACTGGCAAAGAGTGAATAGCTTCCGCCACCAGCGTCTGCAGAAACAGTCATGTCCCACCATGTCTGCACCCTAGCCCTTTCGTTGAGTCCACAACGCGTACCTTGATATCATAGAGCTCAGGAGGCTTTGCCAGTGCCTTCTTACATAGCTGCGTCCGATTCAGGTACGGTGTAATCACTGTGAAGTCCTTGCACTTGGCCTTGCCCTCGCAGAATCAGACGAACGAAGGCAGCAACTCAGCTCCGGAGAGCATCGTATGAGTGTTTCCCTTCGTTTCCCCTCTGTCTCAACAGAAATATACTACTCTTAATTGCCCACCATGACAGTCTACACTTTTCCACGAGGCGAAGGTGACACATGTTCCTATAAGTGTGCAACAGACCACTTTTCAAACAGCTCACTTATTGTTGTCAGATTATTGCTGGGTCGGTAAGAGATTTTTCCATCGTAGTGGAGAACATTGGCCAGGTCAAAAAGTCCCGGCTCGATTCTCAGTTGTTCTAGGATGGTTCAGAGAGAGAAGCTGTTGTCTCGCAGATGCTCCAAAAGAGAGTATCTGACCTGGTCGGCCAATGAGTTGAATTGGCCGGTTTTCTACCTCACATTCGCTGAAATGAAGGGGAGAACAATCTGATTTGCCCCTCCGCCCTCCGGCGATGATCAGAGGCTTGGGACCCTTCCAGGCGATCAGAGCATCAGTCTCAGTGATACAACCGCCCTCGTCCAAGAATACCACATTACATTCGTGGCGAAATTCACGCAGCCACTTCGATGTGACGTTCGCGCAAGTTGAGAACACAATATCTGTGCATCGCAAGATTTCCTTCGCGACCAGCTTGCTGTTCCTCTTGATTACAGTCCAGTAATCGTCGGTTCTCTCCTTACGAGGTTAATTCAATACTTCGCTGAAGTACTGATGGCGCTTCCGAATGTCTAGTAGCTTATTGTTGGAAGTCTCGATACATCCTGCAACCTTTAGGACCGCAGTTGCCAATGATGACCCCAAAGAAACTTTTTTGCACGCTTTTTCTTCGTCACAGAAACAAGGTGCTTTGAGCGGGGTCTCTCAGTGTCGAATACGAACACGGCTGACATCTCGAAGACTTCGGGATGCAAGCGAACTGCTAGATACTTCTCATTGTTACGCTGCACAAATCGCTCACAGATGTTGTTTGTACCTGGATTGGTCGATGAGCATATAAGCGCAGTCTTCTTTCGAAGTCGGGTGAACTCTATAAGCGTGATCATCACCCACGTCTTCCCAGAGCCCGCAAAACCGTGGATTGGTAGTTCCGCAAGGTAGGCGAGGCAGGATTTCAGCAAATATTCTGTCTCTCTCTGTTAGTAAGAGAGCACACTGCCTGGACCACTTCTTCTTCTGACAAACCTTCCAGGAAGTTGTAATCCTTAAAAGTGGCAACGTTGAGGCCTTTCAGGAGTTCGCGTTGGCCGATGACAACAATCTTACATAGAATATGGGACGCTTGCAAAGGGTTACTCGAGACGTCCGACATGACGTCGATATCATCATCATCAACTTCGGTCTGGAGGATATCTCTCCCTGATTCATCATCGAAAAAAGCCGGACGAGGCAATTGCTGATCGTCCTTACTCTGGATAATGAAAGCGCTCGTAGATGACACATGAGGTACCGAGAGAACCACTTGGGACTATGTCATGGACTGCTGCTCACGTTGGCCTGGTCACTGAAAAATCGTCGACTCTGGACGAGTGTCGATGTGTAATTTATATCGTGGGCTTGGGAAATCTCTTGTCGTCCGATGATGTCGGGAACATCATGCTCAATAGCACGTGGCTGGAACTGACGATGAGTTGAGACAATGTCACGGGATTTCAGATAATCAACGATTGCCTGAGCCGCTTCACTGTCATGTTGCTCCTCATCATACACACTCCGTCAGCGTCCGGACGATTAGTATTAACCTGCTTTGTGCATGATGGCTTATCTGTATGATAATAAATGGAAGGGAAACAGCGGACACTTTGCATTTCTCAGCACAAGCTTCAAACTTCAGACGAAGAATATGTCCGACTCGTCTCGATTTTAGAAAAAGGACGGGATGAAGACGGATGGCCGTTACTTTGAATTTAAGGATGATGCTCAAGACATTGGACGAATTGTGACTGACTGATCTGGATCACAGAGTCTTGTGACGATGCGACGTTGGTCGGCGGATGAACTGGACCACTACCAACATCATTCAGTAGTCTGCTATCATCTCTTCGTTGGCTTACTAGTAGGAGTACTTCACAAGAGATAAGGTGAAATTTGAAATGCACATAAGATTATATTCCAGGTTCGTGATAATCCATCAAAATTAAGCCGTTGATTAGCTTGTTCTCGGAAGCGTGACCCGACCTGACGCACGAGGCTGAAGCCATTCCCGCAGAGACCGACGCTTGCTTTGTGATCCAGAACCATGGTCATCCAAGGTCTCATTCAGACTTGTTTCGACTATTGATTTCTAGCGAGGTTGTCTGATGTTGAAATTGAGTTGTCGTGTAAATACGGGAATGTCTCATGATGTCTCTCGCTTGAGTCTTACCGAACATCATGTCACCTCCTTCGAAGTCGGAAGTTCGGCCAGACGGCAGCCTCACAGGAGAAGTGCCGTTGAGTTAAGTTGCGCCTCTGGACAGCCAACCCGCAGAACTGGAAATTGGAAGTCTTGTTTCGTCAGCGAGAGGAGATCGCAATTTCGCGAAGTCGACGACGGTGCTCTTTCTGGATTTTCTCACGAACTTGTTGACTCCAGAGGTGGATCCGGCAAGGACGGAAGACCGGATGGGGAAAAGAGTGATCTTCTCGTATCGGTGGAGCAAGTATCCCAGCAACCAGGCAGTCTCTTATCACGACGCCAATCCGGGGCGGCGTCCAATGACAGAAGTCTTGATTCCTTTAGTGAGGGGCAGAGACTTCTGCTCGGGCCAATCGACGGTCGACAGGACGGCGGCCGGCTTGGCTAAGTTGGCTGGGTGTGATGGATCGGATTCTGAGATCTGATCGTGCACAACTCACCTCTGTTTTGCGAGGACATCCTCATCACAAAATTTCCCCCTCGTCAAAAGAAAAGCCCTCGTGCATTCGCGCATGCATATACATATGCATACACCTTGCATGTTCAGTCGGGGTCGCACACTCGTTGACTGGACAGAAAAGGGGGAGGTTGCAACAGTGCAAACCTTCCAACCACTGAATTTTCTCCGCTTCAACGGTGCTTCCCTCGAAACCGGCCGTCGTCTGTAGCGGATGATAGTCAGGAACTCCCGCGATATGAGAGGCTCACAAGCTTCGACGGTCGTTGAAGACTCGGTAGCGCATGCCCGGTTGCCCACTCTCCTGTTTTCTCTTCTCTGCCTGTCCAGGGGGCTGGTGACGATCGGTCAAGCTACTTTGAGTAATCGTCACGCATGTTCCTGGTTGCCAGGCCACGCCGTCTCTGTTCATTAGCTGGATGCGGGCTAGATGAAGTCAACAACGTCGGGTTTCGGCGTGACAGTCGGCTCGATGGGACGAGAATAGAAACTTGCCCAGGTGTGCTGCTGGAGTCCGGGTGAAGAAAGTTTTCTCCATCCTCGTCCGATGACGATGATGTGCGGCAGCAAGGTGGGTGGGCCGGTGGGGTGCTTTGCTTGGCTGGGCACTGGCCATTGTGCAGCTTGGTGGTGGGGAACTTGAGTAGGACTTGACTCGATTCAACCTTTCCCGTGAACTCAACCGCTTGGAGCTGTCCCGTGTCCGACCCACCAAACAAATACGGAAGTACTGTAGATAGATACTTGTTGGCCCAGCAAAGCTGTAGGCAGAAAGTAACCTGGAAGTCTTCTTCACCTTTCTCTCGTATCAAGTAATGATTTATATGGGGCTTCTGATGATGTTCATGGTTCAATTTCTTTCCCCCAGTACTGGACCTACTGGTACGAGATAGAATGCGCGTCTATATTCTCTTTTGGGAGGGAGCCTTTCGTACGTCGCTACCTGACGAAATCCAACTTTCACGAGCTAGATCTCATAGCTGATTTGACCAAAAGGATGGGTCTCTTTTCGATCTGTTCTCCCGAGTCGCAATGGATTTCTAGCTCTTATTTCATAGTTCAAGACTAATGTGAGGCTAGCACCTCGTTCCTGGCGCTTCCATACCATTTTGGCCAGTTGCCTCACTCTGGCTCCACATTTCACTCTCCGCTTCCATTCACCAGGTGCACCTGCACCTAGTCGTTCCTGCCCTGCCTTGCCATGCCATGCCTGCATCGCTCAACGTCTCGCTTGCTCTTGCATGCAGAGCAGAGCAGAGCAGACCAGACTAGACCAGATCACACCAATGCACATAAATCTCCCGTCACCCCGAACTTTTCCTCCTTTCCTTCTTCCCTCTTTAACACACTCACTTTCGTTCATCAACCGCATCTGTCTGTATATCTCCAGTCTTCAAGACTTCATCATCAACATCCACCCCACTTTCGTTACTGCAACTCACAGTCGTTCAATACAACCATCAAAATGAAGTCTGTTCAGTCTCTCGCCGTCCTCGGCTTCGCTGCTGCCGCCCAGGCTTCCTATGGATATGGATGGAACACCACCTCCTCCGAGCCAGTCGTCTACACCACCTTGACCACTGATATCTATACGACTTACTGCCCTGAGGCTACCACCTTCACCCAAGGTAAGTTTAATTATACGCCTGTTCAAGCAGTCATCTAACGCGTTCTAGGCACCAAGACATACACCGCAACCGCATCAGAGACTCTCACCATCACTGACTGCCCTTGCACCTACTCTCACCCAGTCACTGGCACCCCAAAGCCAACTCCATCCACCTACGTTGCTCCTCCACCACCATCCACCAACGCTACCTACACTCCAGTCTGGGTCACCACCACTGAGATCGTCAAGACCTACACCACCTACTGTAAGCTACTCTCTGATCAACATGATCGAATCTTGCTAATATTGAGGAAGGCCCTGCTCCAACAACTGTCGTTCAAGGAAACCACACCTACACAGTCACCGAGGCCACTACCTTGACCATCACTGACTGCCCATGCACGGCCACCAACACCTACCCAGGAACAACCTCTACCATCACCATTGGCACAACCACCACCTACTGTAAGTTCTCCGTTCTGCTTGGTACGGGAATTCAACTGACAGTATGAAGGCCCGGTCCCAACCACCATCATCACTGGCGGCTCCACTTACCCAGTTACCACCCCAGGCACTGTCACCATCCCCATCTGCTCTACCACCGTTGTCCCAATCACCACCTACCCAGCTACCACCCCTGAGGTTCCAGCCACCACCCCAGAGGTCCCAGCTACTACTGCCCCATACCCAACTGCCTCCATGGAGACCAGTGGCTACGCCTCTGGAACCGTCTCCGCAACCCCATCTGGACCTACCCAGATCGAGTCCAACGGTGCCGGTATCCAACAAGTTGGCTTCGGTGCCATGGTTGCTGGCCTCATCGCTTTGGTCATCTAAAGACCCTTTCTACACTTACTATTCGACGAGCCTAATGATTTAATGGACGGACGGTTATAGAGTGGTGGGAGGAGTAAACACGGACATTCATTTGGCATCAATACTGCCCTTCGGAGGATCGGATAGATCAGGACATTTTGGGAGAGACCTCTACACATTTGCACATGAGTGGCTCGATAGATTCAATTCACGTACATAGATTTCGACACTTGCTTGTAGGACCTTGCAAATCTGTTGGCTCGAAAGGAGCCCAACAGCAGATCCATAATAATTCAAAAAGTCAAACAAACATCCAACTTTTCCATGGCTGACATGTCTCGTGCATATATCGAAAAGCTGCATATAATCAATCTACCTCCGATGCATTGAAGTGGATCTTTCGTTGACATGTCGTTGATGTGTGTGGCTGAATCCTTATCTCGAAGCTCGTATCGACCTGCAGGTGGCGGGGTGTGAGATCAGGCGAGGCGAGGGGTTATGCCCGTTGAAGGGACAACCCCGGTTCGACGCAATGCAAGGTAATGCGATGAGATGGCTTACGATCTCGTCTCGTCTGATCTTACTATTTGTTGGCTGATTCACCAGTGTACAGCACATACGACTCGGACTGGCCGTCTGACGCGGTACTGTACGTTAGGCCTTTCGTGTCGTTGTCAATGTTGTTGCTGTGCGCGGCTGGAAGCTTACAGTAGCGAGCCGCTTCGAAGCAAGGGGTCAGGGGGTTAGGAGGTGAGGGCGGACCGGGAGGAGAGCAGAGCAAAGGATGATCTGTGATAGGTAGTTTGTGATGTATGTTGTGGGATAGGTATTTGATGTATTATAATGATGTGTTATGTTTGATATATTATCCGTCGGATTTTGGTGAAGATCTTGGGAAGGGATGGGATTTTTGATCTGCGGGTTTCGGGTTGTGTTTATGTGTTTGTTTTCTTTCTTCGTTTTGGCTCGTTGTTGTTTTGAATTGAATTGAATTGATTTGGATTTAGGTTTTGAATCTTGAGTTTGGGATTTTAGAACTGGATCTGGGATTGTGATTGGTTTGGTGTTTGATATGAGGTGAGGGTGGGGTTGGAGGTGATAGAAAGGAGGGAAGGAAGTAGACTGTTCGTGCTGTCTTTGGTCTTGATTTGAGCGGTCTCAAGTCTTACATAAAAGGCCTTATGTGATGAGGATGATATGATCAGACTGTATTTGGGGTCTAGAGAAGGAGAGATGGGTGAGGTAGCTGAAAGAAAGAGGGGGGTTTTTGGAGAGATCGGCTGCTTAGGAACTGTAATCGTGGGTGAGATCTCGGGGAGATGTTCTGTAAGGAAGTTGGTTTGAGTGCTCCCCTTTCTGGGCTCGGGCAATGTGAATGATTCAAAGGGTGGTTTGACTGGCGGGCTTTCAGTACGCTTGATCTTGTTCCCAAAAAGTTGCTTGTGACTGTGTCGCATTCGACTCTCGCGGTACGAGATGTTCAATGGAAGCTTCTCCCCCTATAGATGTTAAGGCCACTGTGTAAGAAGTCTCGTTTATGCTGCACATCAGAACTAGAATTTGAAGGTGGAGCTAAGTAAGAGGAAGCCATCTGAGGTCAGATCATATCAGGACGTAGATTCCAAAATTCAGATTCTCGTCGGGCATGTAGAGACTCAACCTCGCTTATGGAAATAGGATATGGAGTGAGTGAAAAGGCATGCTACTTTTGATTTCTGTCTTTATGAACTCTGTGCAAACTTGTTCTTTGAGAGATCTCCTCCCACTAGAGACTCTTGCTACCTACACGTCTCGCCTCGAGCTCGTGCAATCTGCGAGACCTATCTGGAGATACAGCTGGCGGTCATGGGCCCTCCGACGATCATCACCGCCGTTCAATCGAATGACTTCTCGGAGCTCTTGGCGCGGAAGTGGAGCACGATAATATTCTATCACGGGCAAGGTAGAAGCATTGGCGATGGGCTTGCTGGGTAATGCTGTATGTGCACGTATCGGTATGCTAGACTGCCACAAGCTGTCTGGGCACACCCTCTGTACTCTGAAGGTTTCATACTTATTCGCCGCAAGCCTCTCTGCCCAAGACAATCGTATCTCAGTTCCCTTCCCTGCCATCTGCTGCTATCAATGCCACAATGACGATCGCTCGAAGACCAAAAAGGAACATCAAACCCAATCGAAGTCGTAGCATGTTGTGTATCACTACCTAGGACGCTCGGGGCAGTGGGAACTCTCGTGAAGGGTCTTCGACTTTGACTGGCTGAATTCTGTCGAGCAGTATTGGCAACGGAAAAACCTTACCCATCATTACCAACCAATGCGTCTTTACAGTTCAATTCATGCACTAGAACTTTTGTAAGCCCCTGGTTTTTTGAGGCCGTAAAGGGACAATTCTTAGAGGTTTGGAACCGACAATGAATTATTCCATCCACCTGCAAGCGAAATTCACCATCACAGGTCTCGCGATGAGTCGCAAGGCGCTTGAAAGAAAGTTGGCATTGGCCCGTGTTGCAAACTTTGGGCATATCTGTTGCTATCGCTGCATTTGAGCTTTCTGATGGAACAAGATTTATGCTCTGACTACCACTAAAGCTATCACCCCCAGGCGGAGATGACTGTCCTGACCCAGATGTTGATGGCACGCCGACATTGCTAAATCCAACTCTATTGTTGAAGCTAGATGCTGTCATCTGAAGTTGATCCATAACGGGGCCAACCCTCTGTTGATATGAGGCCTGAAGCGGCGAAGAAGCTGGCAGCAATCTCGAACCCATTGCTTCGGAGCTAAGGGACTCGGACATATCAGCGAAAATGATATGAGTATCGCCTCTCGTCGTAATATTCTGTTCATCTGTACAGAGGCTTCCCTGAGCGGTTGTTGATGGATTCCTTGTTGACTGAATCGTATCTTCTGGATTTGCCAAGGAATACTGGTGCGAGCCAAGCTCATACTGGCGTGAACTGTGTGGATGGACGGTCTGGTCAATAAAAGATTCTCCTGGTTGTGCTCGAACTAATGGCATTTCTGCTACTCCAGAGAAATCTTGAATTGAAGGACCTTGTTAAAGAACCCCGTCTCTGCTCGGGAGTTGTGGTTGCCAGGGACTGTATTTAATGTCGTTCTGGAATTGACTTTGTAGAATCTGTGAAGTCCCTTCTCTTGCTGATCGTATACCTCCTCCTATTGGGCCATGGGAGTCGTTGACTGGAAATGCCGCAGGTCTAGGCGACATGGTATACCGGACATTCTTTTCAAACACTTTTTTGGATAAACCAACAACAGACCCAGACGGACTATTCAGAGGGAGATGGAGACCACCTGCCTGTCCTCCCATGGGGTTATTGACTCCTGGGAATGCTGTCGGAGACCCACGTGGCATGTCACGGATATTGGATGAGAATGCTGTGGCATAGCCAGACGTCTGAACATGTATTGACCTCATCATGCTGTTCGGATCTGGAATCTGAGGTTGTGGAAAACGATTGAATGCTTGTGCGTGCGTTTGAATTGTGGCCTTGGGATCGTTTGGCGTTTGATGGTATGAAGAAGTACTCTGATTTTGGAATAGTCCTTGGTCAGGCTGCGCCATCGATTTTTGTTGGCCTAAAAGTTGTCCAATCTCGCTCTGGTGCCCTTCGTACGTCCCCGAGTCAAAGGGATTGAAGTCGTGGTTGTGGGCCATAGCGTATCTTTCTTATGCGACCCGCGAGAGCCAGCGAGTACCGTATGAAGATGGAAATTGAGCACAATGCAGCGTCGGATCTTAGTGCGAAAGAAATGTTGACGACGAGAAGAGCAATGCTGACGGCAGAAGAGTAGATGAAGCAGTAAAATAAAGAAGCGCCATCCATCCTCTCGAGTTGTGGAGGTATAAGCTGAGGAAGGAAGTCTCCAAGAATGTGATATTTGGTCTGTGTAGACGAGACCCAATGACTGCACTGCTGAGCTCAGTACAGGAAGAGGTGATCAGGAAAGGCATCCTTTCATCTCCATGGTTCGACACGGAAAAGTTTAACAGATGGATGCTTCGCCAAGCTCACATGTATACCTACCACTGGCAGGTTGTGCTTGTTTATAACTCGGCGAGACAGGAGCAGCCAGGCATGTCGCCAGTGCGATACAAATACTAACAATGATACTACGCCTCGGGCTCTGGGTCTCTATACTGATAAAGAACGTAGATATCCCGACAGGTGGAAACTTTACGAAGAGTTGTCTTGCGAGCTAAGAGAAACACCCGGAGAATGCATCATGCCTCGTCAAAGCGTATGATCAGGAGAGTTTCGAAACCACTCACTCTAAATACTTGTGCTGTGTGCAAGTCAAATGTGAATAGTAGAGAAGCTCTCGAGATATCCGAAGATGACCGTCATTTGCTGCCGAACGAAATAGTGTGGACAGCATGCAAGGTACCCAATGACCCCATTAACACGAGCCTGCTTGGCCTTAGCAAGCATGAAAGGCCTGTGAACAAAGAAACTTCAAACCTGCATCAGCGGTACAACTATTCCATCACCCAGGACGAATCGTACAGGACGAGCCATCACTTACTGCTCAGAGAAGACTGTATCTCAACGGCTCCCTCAGAGTATGAAACCCATTCAAGCAATTCTGAAAGCAGAAGACTGCCACAAAGGTAACATGGTAGCACTAGACGTGCAAGACACGCAGTATGTGCACGAATTTGGTACTGCAGGTAGGCTTGAACGCTGGCCATCTCTACCTTCTTGCTGCTCCCGTCAGCGCCTGACAGTCTTCGGAGCCAATACTTTCTCAAAAGGCCATGAGGTCAACCATTCCCAGCGATATCCCTACATTATCTTGTTGGAGAGATCTGGTAATGGCATGTGTCGGCGGTTTTCTTAAAACCGTGAATGGCTGATTTGATGGGCCGAGGCATGTTTCTTCGAGGGATCGTCCACAACTGCCACAGGCCTGCGGCTTCTCAATGATACCAGTCACCCTATCGACCTTGATTGTATGCCATAGATGTCTTCTCCTTCTTCACGCCCTCTACCATCAAGTATCCGGTCGATTTTAAAAGAGCGGTGCCAAGCAGATTTCTCGGGAATAGAAGGCGCAAGGGCTTCGAAAGCTTCGGTGATCATGATCTCAATGGATGGCTGGAGCGTGCGATCGAGAGACGCTGTTTCGAAGCAGTTCTTTCAAAGGTCGCCATACGCCGTCTCACTGATTGGTGTTCTGCCCATGTCACATTGCTTTGGTCGCGTCCCGTCTTCTGCTCGCGTTTCGGTCAAAGGCAGGACGTGGAATCGATTAGGATGGAGACGTCCCCGTTGATAGTCATTTCGGTACAGTGTCCGATTTCACATAGAGATTCGGAGGCTTGCCTGGCTTGAAGCCTTTTGAGCGCCATTCTTGGTCGTGTTGAGCAGGAGATGTTGGAAGTACCAGCTGTCGAGTTTGGTTGTTGTCTGTCAGTGAAGTCGTTCGCGTGCCTTGCGTTCAGCCTTGCCTCTGCCAAGCCTGGGCAAAGCTTCTGCCACTGATCCACAAACACAGTCATTATTATTATCTTCGAGCGAAGCTTGCGGTATAGATATCCGCGACCACGTACATCGTACTCGAATTGATTACATGTATGCGCGGAAGCTCTTGTACCCCCAATGCCAGTCAGTGCTGTAGCATGGGGTGGGACTATCAGCTGCAGTTGACCTTCCTGACTTCCTGACCTTCCTCTTTGGTTGGAATGATCTTCACGTAAGTAATAAATACACCGAGTCACTTGCACGGTCAAATCGGAGTTCATATTCCAAAGGAAATTTTTCCTGTCACTCTCTGCATTTTATTTCATAAATCATACAGAACTCTTTGACCCCTGCCAGCATCATCTCGATCTTCATCTACCATGGCCACAGAACGAGATCCGAACCGAGTTTATTATCGGGCAGGTGGATTTGAGCAGTCTCGACCTATATTGAAAGGCGCAGATGCTACAGAAACATTCAACTTCATTCCAATCGTTGATGTCAGCAATGTGTTCTCCCCAGATCTCCAAGTCCGCAAAAAATTGGCTGCAGAGATTGGAAAGGCAGTGACAGAAGTAGGATTTTTCTATGCAGTAAATCCTCCAGTGGAAATAAAATTGATGGGTATGTAGCTTCAACTTAATTATGGGTTCTCAAGAACTGGGCACTGATGCTGTACCAAGATAAATCATTCGCCGTCATCAAGAAGTTCTTCGACTTACCGCTGGAGACAAAGGTATATGAAACCTTCCGTCTAGACGCCAAAGCCTTATCTGACTGTCTTTTTAGAAGAAGTACATGTTCACGAACAGTCCTTGCTTCAAAGGTTACATGCCTTCCAAGACGCAAGAGGTGTCAGCGCCTGATCGTGATTCCTTCGCGGTAGGGTCTGATTTCTCTGACCCAGAGCAGCAATTTATCAAGACTGCTCCTGCTGGATCCGTACATCTCAATCAATGGCCTGATGAGGAACTCCCAGAGTTCCGAAAAGTGTTCTATGATTACTGCAAGTCCCTCTTTCAGCTGATGACAATCGCTGACCAGTCACTCAGTCAAACAGTGCTACGCATTCGCAAAAGCACTGATTCATTCCTTTGCATTGGCTCTCGAATTGGAGGAAGACAGTTTCGACGAATACTTCCACGCGCCGTTGACAGATGTCCTCATTCAACATTACTTTGCAGCTCCGGACAGACAAGATCACGAGGAAATTCTGTTCCCACATGCAGACTTCAGTGGTAGGAACCGTATAAACATCCTATAATATCCTGCTGAACACGATATAGCTTTCACTCTATTATTGAATCAACGTATGGGGAACTATTGATAACCGGCTTGCTTGCTGATACTGACTTGTGATAGGAGATATTCCCGGACTTGAAGTCCTTAACGCCAATGGAATCTGGGTACCAGCTCCACCAATCGAGCACGCCTTTATCGTGAATACTGGGGCGTATTTTGAGTTCTTGTCCAATTCGAAATTTCCATCCACGGTGCATCGTGTTCACACAAAGGTATGGCATTTGGCAACGCACGTCAGATCAGAGCTAACTTAACACGCAGCTCGGAATAGAACGATTTTCGTTCCCTATATTCTTCTCTCCTGAGTAAGTTGCACAGCGTCACCCTTGCTGGCACGGCTGACCAGCTTTAAAGCCCCGGATCATTTGTTCGCCCTCATCCAGCCTTGGTGAAAGAAGGAGAGAAGTCAGAACATACTCCGCACCACATTGGGAAGAGGTACATCACTGGTCTTGCGAATAACGCGCCAGATCATCCATGGGTCAAGAAACTGAAGGCTTCTGGAATCAAGGAAGAAGACTACAAATGGGAACTTCTCTCACAGCCCTTTTCTGAACAGAATGGAGCATAGGGTATGCATCTGCACACGGGAAATAGCGAGAGACGAAGAAACATGGGAAGACATATCATGCCTAAAGGTTGATGCGCAGATCTTCTATTGAAGTCTATCAACGCCCAATTGGCGTAACTTGTACTTCTCGATTTTCCCGCTTGCTGTCAGTGGCATTTTTTCCACCCAGAAGACATGTTTCGGAATCATCATCTTGCTCAATCTTTCACGAACCCACTGCTGAACGTCTTCTTTCGATAGACTTGACGGAGGGGTTTCTGAAGTTTCTCGCTTTCCATCATGAGAATTGTTCGTGCCGTGCGACCCCTTTCCTTCTGTTTTCACTCCATCTCTCGCCACAATAAAGGCCCCAATCACCTCTCCATACCTCTCATCAGGAAGCCCTACAACACTAGCGTTGCCTATCAGTGGGTGCTGAAGCAACACATTCTCGATCTCAGGAGGGTATATGTTCTCGCCGCCGCGGATAATTATGTCCTTTATTCGCCCCGTGATGCGAATATAGCCGTCATCATCAACCATTGCTTCATCACCAGATCTCAACCACACTGTCTTAACTCCCTTCCGAGATTCCACCACTAGCGCTTCCGACGTCCTCTTCTCATCTTCCCAATACCCCTTCATCACACAGTACCCTGAGATCAATAGTTCGCCCTTTTCTCCCCGGCGAAGAGTCTTGGTCGGATTATCGCGCGCGACAATCTTCAGCGAGGTATGAGGTAGCATTTGGCCAACCGTGTTGAGTTTTCGACCGAGTTTGTCCGGAGGGTGAGTCATGCAGATTATGGGCGATGATTCTGTGAGACCATAGCAATTCGCTAGATCTGATAGATTTAACTTCTCATGCAATGTCTTGCGGAGAGCCGCGGGAATGGGACTTCCACCTATGACCCCAGTGCGAAGGTGTGAGAAGTTCTGAGTTTTAAGGAAGCTGAATCGTATGTTAATTCCGTCCAATGGATTATTTTAATGCGTACTGACCCTTGTGATAGAAGCTCCAGTTCCGCGAGGAACATTGTTGGAACTCCGTACAGAGCTGTGGGTTTGTCCTGTTCTACTGAATGTAGGACCGCTCTGGCATCGAACGCTTCAGACGGAAGCACAACACAAGCACCTGCAATGTCAGGTCCTGGATCATCAAGTGTATTTGGGGCTTACCATAGGACATTGCAGAGAGTAAACCAAGCACAAGCCCGAAGCAGTGGTAGAGTGGTGGCGGACAGCAGATGATGTCTTGCTCAGTGAGTTGCATCCCACGACCCACGAGGAACGCATTGTTGAGGACATTTCTGTGACTTAGGCAGGCTGCTTTTGGAGTAGAAGTTGTACCAGAAGTAAACTGAATCGTTGCAAGGTCACTGTTTTTCAGGCTTGGCTGAGGCGGGAGAGTACCGTTGAGATTACTGGCGATGAGTTCGTCATAATCCACATTGAAGCCAATCTTGGACTTATCCGCTCCTTCAATTTCTCAGCATTTATTCGCAATTCCCCGCGCAAGACTTACGACCATCGGAATTATCGATAAGCAACACCTTTCGAATGGGACTTCCACGTCTGCCCTCACTTACCACGGCGTCCAAGAGTGAAGCAGTTGACTTGGGTTCCTTGTATGGTAGCGTGATCTCCGTGCTCAAAGCAAAACAAGCCGCTTCGATATGTCTCAAAGCAGCGATGACTTGCTCAGCCGTGTAAGCTGGATTCAACGGTACCACGACTGCTCCGATCTTGAAGCATGCATACGATATCTGCACATAAAATGAGCCGTACCGCAATCACTAAATGTCGTTGGCCGACACTTACGACAGCATATGGCACACAATTACCCAAGCTGATGGCTACTCTATCCCCGTTTCTAATACCGAGTTCAAGAAGACCGAGAGCCAATGCATCACTTTCCAGATCTAACTCGAGATATAGCAGTTGTGATGAAGGCGTTTTCACAGCTGTCCTGCCCGGAACTTTTCGGCATATGGCTGCAAATTTCTCGCTGATGGTTTCTTCCAACAACACAGGCTATTTAGTGGTCAATCAAAACATCAAATATTCCCAAAGACGTCAACGCACTTCTGTAGGACCAGACAGGATTGCCAGGTCATGTTCTGGCATCCCACTCGGATTCCAGTTCAGAAGGGGCGGCATTCTGCCTCTCATACTTCGGATCGTGTCGAGGATGGGTGAAATTCCACCACTCATGTAGCTCATCGACACCCAGAATAATTTTTTGAGTGACGAATACATTGTGGGTGATTTGTGGGCGGCAGTTTCCAGCATTCGTCTCACTCGTGTTCACAAGTCAAAGTTCGGTCATCCAAAGACCCCTCTCACTGCTCACACACCTCAGCTTACTATTCGAGATCTCCACGGCTAAAAGACTGGTGGGTAATTTTGAACGTTCGTAATCGAACTTCTCGATAGAGCAGGTCCTCGGAGGCCCGGACAACAAAAACAAGCTTCACAGAATATTGGCGTCGAATTGGAGCGCGACATGCATCTCGAAACGCTGATAAGCTGCCCGTGGGTCACGAAGAGTTCGGCCAGGTCGAGTACGCTCTCTCGCTGCGCGATAGCGTAGTGATCAACGGCTTATTCCCCACCTGAATCATCAAGGTTGACAGATTCCTAAAAGAGCTAGAGACTAGGCATGCATGTTCGCGCTCACTCGTGTGGCACAGTTTATGTCAAGCATCCACTTATGTCAACGAAGTACCACCTCCCTGATGCAGCTTAATACGCCAGAAATTTACTACTGTGAAACCAATTCAGCAATCAAGTAACCCTTTCAGGCTAGCGGAGGTAAGCAGAAATGCAGCAGCTTTTCCAAGGCCAAGCGCCATTTTCTTTCTGGAAGCGAGACTTGACTGCGTGTCGAGGTCACGACTCGACGATGTGAGGTCTTCGATAGATCGGTCGAAAACATGTCTCTATTTTGTGTGCGACATCGCGTCGCTGCTCGGGTATATGGCAGTGTGAGCAGGAAAGAACCAATCGCGAGTTTTGTGTGCAGGAGGGACCTTCATGAATAGTGAGAAACCCTGCTGAACATGGCTGTTCAGAAGTTGTATTTGCTGACTATATTCCAACAGTCTTGTGATGGTAAATGATTCAAAGGATATTAAGAATCTCGGGCCTCAAGTCAAAGCAACGTTTGCGGGTGAGGTGCTGGAAGAATCATCAAGTCCGAAGAGCATTTTTGCGTGCCGCGCTGCAAGCGTAAAGGCGGTTGAGGATGCACTATCAGAAAGTGTATGTTCCTTTTCCCAATCTATTGTCACGAAGTTTTGGAATCAGCGCGCTGAATGGTGATTTAGGGAAATCATGACATGACTGCGGTGAAGATATTTCCACTCGAAACTGTTCATACGAGCGTCTTGGAAGAGCCTTGATGGCCAGCGATGAGGAAAGAGATTACGTTCGAGGGCTAGCTGCAGCTTGCAATGGCAATTATTGATAGGCTCGAGTAGAAATTGAAATCAAGTTCCAAAGGTTCAACATCGACTCATTTAGTGGGCGCAAAGGCATCGAAACCAGTCATCAACCTGCTTTCGAGTTCCTTCGCCATATCTTCAATCATTTTCCCCTCCATGCTATCTTTTTGCCATGTCAAAGTCATGGTCATCGGGCCACCAGCTATACTGACACAGTTGCAACAGAAAACGGGACCAGTAACTGCTCAATATGTTAGTCTAAGGGCTCATGGGAAATCAATAGAGCTTGAACTGAGGGAGAAGAGCTGTTGTACATCGATTCCGCTTCGAAGACAACATACTGACCTGATCCACATTGAGATACCAACATTCTTTCAAGCTTCAAAACTGCATCTTCGGGATCTTGTCTAGAGTCCAAGACTTTTAGGTTACCGAAATTGGACAACTCGTAGGTCAGTGGTCGTTTCTTGCCCAATTGAGCCCGAGACTGCGAGTACCAGTCCGACACCTCAAACATGCCAGCCCCTGGGCAGACGGAAAGTCAGCAATCAAGGATCATTGGCAGTTAGCGTCGTGACCAAGTATTATCTTTTGGAAATATTAGGATGACCGAGGACGAGATTGTGCTTACATGCGTTGTTTTTTGGGCTTCTTGCAAGCTCAGCTGCCATGTCTTTACTGAAGATGTGCCCCACCTCAATGATCTTGTCCAACTCTTCGAGGGACTTTTCTTGACTTGCACGTATCTCTGATACCAGAGGCACAGAGAACTCATGTACCAGTGCTGAAGCATGATTGCATATCTCGTCCTCGGAGACCTTAGACATGTGCCGCATGGAGTAAGGAGTTACAGCAAGAAAATCATGACCGGCAGGAACATATCTTGCAAGAAAAGTAACAATCAGTCCATGAATCAATCCTGTAAGAGTGATATTGCGGCTCCTCGAGAACTTGACGGCTTTTCCAATCTCATTTTGCGGTATCGTGATGAATCGTAGTCCAGATGCATACTCTTCAACCGACGGGAGAAACATATTTGCGCCTGACCAAACTGATGTGGAACCATAATTGACCTCGCTTTTGTCGTTCTCGTCTCTCGAACGGAGATCGACAGCATCTTCCAGGAGGACTGGACAGCGTATATCACGAGGCACATCGTATGGCCAGACGCAGTCTTTGGCCTCCTGATCATTGAAGAAGTGAAGTAGAGTCCGATGGAAATTGACGTGGCTCATACCATCGGCAATAGCATGGTTTGCCAAAAACGCAATGCTGACTTTCTGAATCTTGGGACTGATGCCAGAGTCCCAACGACTTCCATGCTTGAACACCACTGCTCTCCACGGTGGTTTGCGATGACCATCTAGAAGCATCCTTGCATGAGAGCTTTCAAGCAGACTTGTGATTGCTGAGTCGACATCGCTCGCGGCTGGATCTTCCGGATCCTGATCATAGAGCTCAGCAACATCATCTCTGTGAATTGCTTGCAGTCTCAAGAAAACAGCCTCTCGTTCTGGAGTCTCATCCAGTATACCATAGCACAGCGAAGGATGGGCTGCGACTGTATGATACAGCGCTCGGTAGAAGATATCCTTGAACCATGAGTCTGGATCTGGGAGGTCCCTTGTGCAGAATGAGGTCACTGTGAGAGCTGAAGTCGTACGATAAAATCCCAAAACATTGCGAGCAGAATAGAAACGTCCCAAGACCCCTTCACAGTCAGTAACTCTGATCTCTGTTCAGCCTGGAGATGACAGTACCTAAATTGACGATGTCACTTGACTCCATGATTCGATCCGCGCTTTCAATTACCAAATGTACCAGAATTTACCAGATTGTCTGCCAGTACGGGTTGCACAGAGCCCGCGATCCCACATGCAGCTCTCCAAACCCGTACTAGATGTCTAGACTCCTTCGCGAGTGGGGGCGGGTAACACAAAATCACAACATTCGTTCGCAGGGATAGTCCTCGTGTATCATCAACTTTCACCGCCTAGATAAGTCTGCATTGCTGATCCGAGCCATACCTGTGCTTCCCTTGTCCAAGGATGCCTTCACCCAGGTCTGTCAACAAAGTGGCCCGATTGGGGAACGGGGCCCGCTTAATGGAAAGGGTTGGTTTTGCGACGCTACAGTACCCGAGGCGCAGATCGACGGACCGTTCAGCAGCGCGGGACGCCCGAGGGAACGTTATTTCAACGACGGCGTCAGCAATCCTGCATTGCTACGACCAGAAAGGAAGGAGGGTGAAACAAAATTCTTCCCACCAGTCGATACACGTAAGGATTTGTTTGATTATGCGGCCGACAGACCCCTATGGAGAAGGTGTTATTCAAAGGAGCAAAAGTGGGATTCCAGCTGGATGGGCACGATTGGCTGGCTCGGTGACCACAGCAGCTCAGGGTATCGAATATACGGCGAAGTAGAGGACGTTGTGCGAGGGTATTCTAGTGAAGACCCACAATCCTGGTACATCTTCCGTACACCTCGCGAACTCTGACTATGGGCAAAAATTGTCAGGAGGTGGCCAGGACAGAAATCCATCCACGGACAGGCGGTCGTGATGCTCGCAACCTCGTTGTCGTCAGTCCAGGGCCTATCACGTGAGTTATGATTACCGTGGAAATCATGATTTACTCGGTGATCTCGAAGTTAGGACTAGGTGTAGGTTTGATAGGCCTATGGGTCATTTACAAGCTGTTCAGCGAGAGGCGAAGATTTGATGGTCTGGTAAGCCTCTTCGTCAACATTCGAACTGTTCACGTCTGAAACTGTGAAGCCAGGACCACCCCATCACTGGCTTTATGGACATCTCCCAGTCTGGAAGGATGTGAAGGCCAAACTTCCAGCAGATGCTCATATCAATCTGGTACATGCGACTCTGGCAAGAGATTATGATTTGGGTCCGATCTACTATCTCGACCTCTGGCCGTCGCTTGATTCCCAAGTCATCGTCCTAGATCCTGTATTGGCAGCCCAAACCACACAGCTTAAGAACCTCCCCAAACACCCAATGGTAAGATGCGCCCAATTTCCTCAAGTAGAGACTTACAATCACTCAGTATAAATTTATGGAGTATACTGTCGGAACTCAGAGCATCATTACCACGCATGGAGAGCAACATAGATTCTGGCGTAGAGTATTTGACGCTGGATTTTCCAGCTCGCACCTTGCCAGTCTAACGCCAATGGTTGTGCAACGTGTCGATGTATTCATTGAGAAGTTGGAAGCTCATGAGCGAAGCGGCGATGTCTTCCCTCTGCTGCCACTCACCAAGAGCCTGACGCTTGATGTGATTGGGCGTGTTACCATGGCTGCTGATTTCAACACACAGAAGCAGTCGAACGAAATTGTAGATGCTTTTTTGACAATGCCTAAGTATATTCCACCTCTTGGATTCGATCCACTTAGACTCCTGAGTCCCACTCGGATCTGGAATGCAAGGCACTATCAACTGAAGTTGAACAGCTTGATCGGGCAAGTCGTCGAACAAAGATTTCGCGAGAGAAGACAGGGTCGAGTGGGACCGAGCGAGAAGTCACTTGTTCATTTAGCGCTGGATACCTATGAGCAGATGCAAGGAAATAAGGATGAAGTCAACTCTATGGATCCAGTCTTCATGAAGAATGCAGTTGACAATATCAGAGCATTCTTTTTCGCAGGGTCAGTAAATAATGGACGTACAGCAATCGAGATTCGCTAATTATCTGTAAGACATGCCACAACAGCAGCATCCTTATGCTATTTGTACTATGTCCTCGATAAACATCCGAATGTCCTGAGTCGTCTCCGGAAGGAGCACGAAGAGTTCCTTGGGTCCAATCCTGCTGATGCTAGCCCTCGCATCCAGGCAGAGCCAACGATTCTGAAAAGGATGACATACACGACAGCTGTTATCAAAGAGTCTTTGAGGCTTTTCGTAGGTGCAGGAACTATTCGAAACGGGATCAAGGATTTCGACTTGATCGATCCTCAGACAAACAGACGCTACCCAACCTATGTCCGAGGAGCATTTCCAATCATGGTTCGAGCGTTTCCAATTCATCGAAATCCCGAGAATTTCCCTGACCCGGATATCTTTGACCCTGAAAGATTCCTGGGTGCCAGAGCTGCAAAAATGAAAAAAGATGCGTATCGACCTTTCGAGAAGGGGTCTCGAGACTGTCCGGGTCAGGAGTTGTCGATGATGGAAATGCGAATTACGCTTGCCCTCACGATACGAAAGTTCAACATTAAAGCTGTCTACGCAAAAGAAGCTCCTGAGGTTATGGGCGATCCAGCATATAACGTCATGTTCTCGAGTGCAGGACCTGCAGAAGGACTGCCGGTGAGGATTTCACTTCTCGGATCATGAAAAGGGGGCGGGGTAAAATCAGCGGTGCGGGGTAGATTCTTTCCTGAAGGAATGTATACAGTGTGTCTAAAATGTAGTGAGACCTTCTGAAAAGACAACTGTGGCATAATCATAGTAGACGAATACTCCTTTGCTGTTCGGACATGAAAGAAGCCTATCATGACAGGAATTTGACTGTATTGTTCTGATGAGTACGTCGTATGTTTTAAGTAGCGATCTCTCGCTTGCATGTGCGCTAATTGCCGCCCTGAAAATTACGGTACGCTGTAATTTCAGTGACCTCACCCAACCTCCCACCAGCTCCCGGAACTGCAAGCCACTGGGAGAACCATTCTTGAATGCCGCGAAATCTGCTCGCAAGCACGAGCGACGAAATGGCAGTCAATGTCCCATTGAAAGATTTCGATTCTTTTCAGCTCTCGGAGCTTGATCAGATTATGCCTCGTCTTTATGTACGGTGGCTTCTGTGCATTCCGCTATCGCAGCGATCTCCCTCCAAGGCGGCAATTGTTGAATATCTCCAAGGCGGCATCAAAGATACACTGGCAAGCCTTTCAATTCTCCAAGGTCACATCGTTCCCAAGTCGTCCAATCCCAGCCGACTCGAAGTTCATGTACCGAAAGAAAAACCAGGCTTCGATTTACGAGTGCAGGATCATGATGGCGAGCACGACGAAACCTTCCCGACATACGAGAGTCTAAGAGAGGCCGAATTCCCAGCATATTCACTGCCAGATACAACCCTGACGCCCCCCGAGATCAAACCTCCGCCAGTATTTGACATGATGGTAACCTTTATTAGAGGTGGACTGCTTGTTTGCATCAAGTGCCATCATGCAGTGGTCGATGGAGCAGGATTGGGTCTCGTCGTCAAGTTCATCGCTCAGAACTGTTTCGCCATTTCAGTGCAAGAAAAGGTGCAATCTAGCATCCCACCTTCTATGGATCGGTCTATTCTGCCGAAAGGCAATCAATCCAACCTCATCATCGAAAATGGATTTTGTGTCCTCAGCGATATCGCCCAGAAACCAACCAAAGACTACGCACCAATGATATCGCATACTTTCAAATTTAAGGCAGAAGCGCTGCAGAAATTGAGATTGCTGTCCACGCCAGAAATCGGCTTTATTAGCACTCAGGATGCACTTACAGCACTTCTTTATGGATCGGTATCCTATGCCCGAGGTCGTCGTTTCACCGAAACATCAACAAAAGCCGTCAATCTACCTTCTGTTATGGGTATTGCAGTGGATGGACGGGGGAGATTAAAAAGATCTGCGATAAATTATGCTGGCAACGTTACGATGTATGCTAGTTACACGAGTCCAATCTCGCTTCCCGTGGAAAACATTCCCAGTCAATACTTCGAGGATCTTGAGTCTCTTTCGCAACGTCTCAATCTTCCTTCGCTGGCTTTCCAGACCCGGAAAGCAATCACTGCTGTGACTCAAGACTCTATCATATCTGTCATATCTGTAGCAGAGTCTCTCGAAAATGTTGCCCGACTACAACCAACATTCGCCGACTTTTTCCAAGGCGCAGATTTCTTCATTACCAGTGGAGCGGACTTCCCAGTGTTCCAGCAGGAATGGTGGATAGGGGGCAAAGTTGAAGCATTACGAATACCTTTCAAAGGCAATTGGGATGGATCGAGTGCGGTGCTTGCTACCCAGGACAAAAGTAAAGGTTTGGATGTTATGCTTGGCTTGAGGGAAGACGACATGGTTGTTGTGCGGAAGATTTTGCTTGCATTTGGTGCTCAGATCGTGCAAGTTTCTAAATAGCGGGAATTATATACATAGAAATCTCAAATAATTTGATCTTCAAGACCACAAAATTAACTTCGGACGTTCCCCGGGTACTTTCGCAGGTATCAAGCCCATGAAAGAACTTAGCGATAATCTAGGACGTTGTGTTCCATCCTCCTCCGGCTCGACAGGAAAGACTTGATGCATATTCCTTGAATTGAAAATACAAAGGTCAGCAGGCTTCGGCTGGATGATTACCTTTTTTCGTCCCTTGACCAGATCTTCTGAATAGCCGTAGGACGAGAAATCTCTCCAGTCTAGCGCATCTTCGGTCCACTGACAGTCATGGACTTCGGTCTTTCCCCCTTTAGGATTCGTGAAGTACATATTGAAGACAGCTTGCTTGGTCACCTGATTGATGATCCAATCCTCTGTTCTTGAATCATATGGGGACCACTGATTGATCTGAGCATTAGTATATATGCCTGAATGATTGAAATATACTAGTGTTTGTGTCTCCCCATTAGGAAAGAAACCCCTGCCAAGGTCTACCAAGAATTGCCACTTACATCGCAATGGATTGGCGTGGAGTTGTTGATCGCCCGGAAGATACCAGAAAAGTACTTCCGGCCGCCTTCCTCGGCAACAGCTACATCGTAATCTGGGAGCAGGGCTGTAATTTTATCAATCACTGCTCGCCAGATGTTGATTCCGATCTTTCGCTTGAGATCCTCGTGTAGAGTCTCATGCCTCTTAGCTTCTTCGAAATATTGAAGCTTTTCTGTCCAAGTTTTAGCAATGAAACAAATTTGTTATAGAACCAAGAACACAAGTACCATCTCCCGTGGCTGATCTCTGTTTCAATTGATCGTCCGAGATTGCCTGAAACTCGAATTGTGCAACGCCTACGCGATGTAGAGTAGGGCCAGGAATATCTTGAAGTTTGAGGGATCAGTAACATCATTCTTCAGAAAGTGCGCAGAATCGCGAGGAAAACAAACAAGTACCTTGATATGGAGAAAGCCTGGGTGAGAGCTCTTCCTCAATCTTCTGGACCACCTCGGGAGATACGAAGTGAGGCTCCTTGATACAGCCGACTTTCCCATCTAAGACTCCAAGCAATGCTTCCCTCGTGAACGGTGCTGGGTCGGCGGACTCCCATTGCGAGACGTACGAGGACATATTTACAAAAGGCCGAAATCAATTTGAACGATTGAAAACAAGTAAGAGGAACTTATCCTGTGCAAATGTGTATGGTAGTCTGCGGCTTCTGGAAATACGATGACGGAGTAATAAAGCTACTTCACTTGTAAATATCGAAGAAGCATGCTGGTGGCCAGCCAAATTGATCCAGTCTGCCAAAATTTTACTTGCCTCGTTCTGGGTGTCTAGATCATCATCGGTACCCCGTTTTTCATGCCACAGGGGCTCTCGCATCAAATTATTGATACCCCGGGAGCTTCCTGGATCGGCCACACTCGTCAAATCAGGCGGATCAAGCTTTTCCCAAGAACGTTCGGCATTGAACTCCGCGATAGCTTAGCTGTCGGACGTCATGTTCGATCTTTCCAAGTGGCGTTGGTATCGCCATACTTTACCGAATCTAGAAGGTCGATAGACACGCAGGATCAACGAATACTAGAACTCTACGAAACAGTCAAAGCCGGAGTAAAGCGAGCATGACATGACGAAGTGACGAAGTGACGAATAGGAGACAAATCGAATTGATTATCCTGTAAATGAAAGAACTATTTGTGGGGCCACTAAATTCTCCAGGTTCTTCATTCTTTTAGATTGGTCCCAGTTAGGCATTTGACTTCCCTAGTACGTGAAGGGGCATCCAAGACTCGCGTTCAGTGGAAGTCGGTCTCATGAACCCTGATTAATTTTGATGGAACAAGATTACATGAACATTTCCTTAGAGTTGTTATCTGAGGAACATTTCCCTGTGGTAGATTCATGCTCCATACATATCACCATGTCACAGGCGGGACGAACAGTCGCGAAGATCAGTGCAGCTCCTGCCAGAAATTTGGAATGGCTCGTGATATTGGCCGACAACCCAGGGGTCGTAAGTGAGATGTTAAACATTCCAGTGTCAAACTTCAGAGTAGTCATCTACTGACATATTTCTTCGCAGCTTGAGAGGAGAATTCAAATCAGACCACTCCACTCCAAAGCTTTTGTGAAGCTTCATGAGACAGGGTTCGTATCGTGGGCAGGTTTGTCACTCTTCCTTGACCTTTAGAACAGGACTCTAAGAGGATCCAGGTCCTGTCTTTAAAGAGCATGTCAGTCAAGGTATTCGACCATTCATTGGCTCTGTAATGGTAGTGAATGCGGAAAGTCGGGAGAAGGTGCAGGAAACGCTCGAGCAAGATGTTTTTGTGAAGGAGGGCATATGGGATTGGGCGGGTGTCAAAATTTTCCCCTTCAGAACAATCATACGACAACCACCTGAGTAACAATGTTGGGAAATCTAGCAAATGACAGTAATAAAAAGTCACCAGCAGGGAGCCTGCAGAATTCCAGATTCGTGTCCCGGTGCGTGAAGAGAGTCGGGAGTGTTGTTACTCGCTTAGCCATGTTAGTCTCAACTAGGGCTAGATCAGGGGCATTCTGCATTGCCCTCTTGGCATGGGTGTGGTGAAAAAAGGTTTCATCAACGACGACGCGTCTCCGTACATCCACCCCACGCGATCGAAACTCAACTTGACAAGCAACGACTTTGACGGTATGCTAGGCTGCAGACTATCACCGATAGTTGGTGATATGGATTGACAGACCGCCACTTTGTCTCGCCCCAGTTGTTGAAAGCCCTAGTATCGAGCTGGGTGGGTTGAACCGTAGCGCGACAACGTCACATCAAGAACATGGTAGCATGACCGGCGCACTACCTCTTAAAAGTTCCACCATACCAGGTGCCTCTGGTAGATACGCCGATTCGCTCCTCTCGCCGCTTACTTGCATGATAGATCCAAATATTTAATCAATGCAGGAGCCGGTCCGTGACGGCGCCAATGTGGCGAGATGGAAGACCAAAGCCATGACATCCTTCACCTAGCGACACCTGCCTAAAGCCGTAAGTATAGTGAACAAGGGCAGATACGGGTTAAAGGTATGTTCATCCAAGGTGAAAGGGGCAAGGAGGAAAGCCCCACTAGTTCTACACATGCCACAGTGGTTCATGCAAGGCTGAACAACAGACAAGCTGCCATGACATATCGCGAAGGCATAGTTCATACTTGACTCGAAGAGCTTGAAAGAACCATTGTTCCATATCATCTATTCTGGAGCGACTTAGGATAGAGCAAAATCGCCATAAATTCCCGCTATAGAAAGACCTCAATTCCACAAATTCCCGACAATGTCAATGGAAACCCCATTAGATCTGGCACACTGGACAACACAGTTTCAAGACAAAGAGCAATGTCTGTTTCCAGTTCTCAATGATGGAGCAAGAGAACAATCGAACGAGGTACGAGCAGTCGAGATCATTGTGCCTGCGTCGAGCATTTTGAAGGCGTTCTGTCACGATCACGACCTCAGGCCATCAACAATTTTCCAGACAGCTTGGGCCCTGGTTCTTAGAAGTTATACGGGCACTGACGATGTGTGTTTTGGTTATTGCGAGAACTCATCTGGATTGATTCCTTGTCAACTAAACATTGCCCGGGAATCTAGTCTACAACATGTTCTAGACACTGCGGATTCGACCTTTGCTCGTGATTGTGTACACAAGGGCTTCTCTTTAAATCAGCTCGAGTCTACCCTAGGATCAAGAGAAGCTGGGATTTTCAACACAGAGATTTCCTCTCGGGGGGAGCTATCGAGGAAAACCTCGAAAGGATCCTTGGGCGAACAGAACGTCGTCAATGGCTTCGAGAGGGGCGCAAAGTCAAATGACCAAAACCATGATGGAAAGAACTTGGACTTAAGGACTATGATTAGAGTCGAAGTTGAATTCGGATCGACACTTCTTCGTACGAGGCTTCTCTATCGACTTTCAGGTCTGTCAGATGGACAGGCGGCAAATGTGGGTAGCGCATTGGAAATGGCTTTGTCGTGTGTCCTCGAGGGATCACATCGAAGCATTGCAGAGCAGTCACTTTTCAGCAGCCATCATGCCTCGAAAGTAGGACAATGGAATCAGCTTCATCTGGAACCACTGAATCTGACATTTCACGACGCAATTTCGACAAGCGTCAAAGCGCAGCCAAATGCCGCCGCCATCGACGCATGGGACGAGCAATGGACGTACCAAGAGCTAGAGGATGTATCATCACATCTAGCTCGTCATCTGGTAGAGCTCGGGGTTCATGTGGGCATGAAGATTCCCCTCGTTTTTGAGAAATCTGGCTGGTGGGCCGTTGCCTTACTTGCGGTATTGAAAGCTGGTGGGGCCTTTGTGCCCGTTGACCCCTCACAGCCGGTTCTACGACTGAAAGAAATCGTTGAAGACGTGAAGCCAAAAGTCCTATTGTCTTCAGATCGGTACTCTGAATTGTTAGCGGAGTCAGTGGAGACGACTGTGGTCGTATCCCGAGCATCTATGGAGAAATGGTCCTCCAAGGGGACAGCTCTAGTGAAACTGCCTGAAGTCTCATCCAGAAGCGAGGCTTATGTTATGTACACAAGTAAGTGGAATTCGTTGCTTACCATTTCAATTTTTGCAGAGCGTATCTAATCTTCTTCCAGGTGGGTCCACTGGTAAAGTCCGAAATGTCCCAAAGCCCATATAAGAATAGCAAATGCTGACTCTTCCTAGCCCAAAGGTGCAACAATGAATCACGGAGGATATCTATCAGGTCTGTACCAAATATTTCAAGGAACAAACCTTGGGCCTGGGTCACGAGTCCTGCAGAGTTCTTCTTACGCCTGGACTCCTTGCATCATTGAATCGATGAGCTGCCTATGGAACGGAGGCTGTCTCTGTATTCCCAGTGAGACTGCCAAGCAGAACAACCTCTCACAGGTCTTTGACGACATGCGCATCACCTGGGCTTTCCTTTCACCTTCCATCATCAAGACCATAAAAAGAGAATCAGTAAATCATCTGGAGAGCCTCATGCTGGCTGGCGAGCCGGTCTCGCAGGAATTAGTCTCCAAATGGTCATCTAAGAAGACGAAAGTCTGGATCCTATGGGCTGCGACGGAAGTCGCAAATCTGGCTAGACCTGGCGACTTCGCAGAGAACTCAAACGTACAGAATCTTGGACGATGTAAGGCGATCTGCCGAATCGTAGAGCCAGGAAACCCTGAAAAGCAAGTTCCTATTGGTTCGGTGGGCGAAATCGTTGTTCATGCGCCATGGATCGCGAACGAGTACGTGAATGATCGAGAACAGACAGCGGAAAAGTTCCTCGATCGCCCAGACTGTGAGTATTAGGAGGACCTGACTTTTTCCATATCCTCAGAGTGCTCTAGAGTCGCAGGCCTGCCCCATTTTATCATTTGTGGTGTGCCACCTACTGACCTCCTTTTCACTTAGGGCTCGATCAAGGTCCATCGCTTTACGGATCTCGCTGGTACCGAGTTGGTGACCTTGTCCGGCAAAATTCTGATGGCACTCTGATGTTGGCGGGACGAGGCGACAGCATGGTGAAGATACGAGGCCAGCGATTTGACATGTCAGAAATTGAGAGGAATATTGGGAGTGACCCTCGTGTGAGGAATTCTCTACCGATAATCGTAAAAAGGGGCCTGTGCAAGCATCGTCTGGTTGCAATTGTCGCGCTGCATGACTTCGCCGCCGAAGAAAGTGACCACGGAAGATTCTCCCTGGTGAAAGATCATGAAATGCAAGTGGCGGCATCGTGGGTCTCAGAATTCCAGAAGTCGTTGGCGATGCGAGTCCCAAATTTTATGATTCCCACCATATGGGTGATGGTAAAACAATTGCCGCTCACCATCACAGGGAAAATTGACAGGGTTTCATTGAAGCGACTCCTGGAGAACATGGACGTCGATACATTTGAAAATATCTCGTCTTTGGGTGTTTCACCAGAGGCTCCAACGACTGAGATGGAGAAGCGTCTTCAGCAACTTTGGAGTGAAGTATTGCAGCTTCCGCGAGAGAAGGTTGGAGTCAATCAGTCATTCATCAGTCTCGGAGGAGATTCTATCCTTGCAATGCTTGTCGGAGCTCGCTGCAACGATGAGAACCTCATCTTGCGAGTGCAAGACATACTCAAGTATGGCACAATATCTGAGCTAGCGTTACGTACTACGATCAAAATCGACAATGAGAAAGAAGACGCTCTGCTCCGCGGTCAATGGGATGGTTTACACAAATCGATCATGGGGAAGCTGCACGATATGGGGGTACCAAGGTCATACGATGTGGAAGATGCATATCCAACAAGTCCAATGCAGCAAGGAATGTTGCTGAGCAAGGCACGACTGACTGGGAATTACAATACATCAACCATCTACGAAGTCATCCCAAAGATAAATGGTCTTGCGCTGAATGTTGACTTACTCGTGGATGCATGGCAACAAGTTGTGAATCGCCATTCAGCTTTGCGAACTTTTTTCGTAGAGAGCATTTCCCAGAGTGGTTCTTTCGACCAAGTCGTGCTTCGGAACTGGGACATCACACCTTCCACGACTATCTACAGGAATGTTGTAGCTGAATCAGAGGAAGGCATTGTACAAATTTTCAAACAGAACCCGCCGCAGCCCTACAGCAATAAGCAACCGCCTCACAACTTTACCATAGTCAAGACCGAGTCTGGACGTTTATTTTGTAGGCTGAACGCTGAGCATACTCTTGTTGACGGAATGTCGATTGCAGTGATCGTGCGCGATATCATTCTGGCTTATGATGGTTCCCTCCAGACCCAGGAGGTCAATTTATACTCAACATACATCGATACCCTCCAAAAAGTTGTCTGCAGTATCGACAACAAATATTGGAAATCATATCTGGAAGGAATGCATCCCTGCCTGCTTCCAAACCTTGCCTACAGCTTGTCTCGAGAACCATCTAAGGCCGAGTTTCGGGCCGTTACTGTTGATATCAAGCACCCACAAATGCTTCTCAAATTCTGCCAAATTCAAGAGATCACGATTTCCGCTCTATTCAGAACAGTTTGGGGCTTGATTCTGCGTGCATACACGGGTTTGGACGAAGTGGTTTTTGGATATATCACCAGCGGCAGAGATCTACCGCTTACCGGGATCGGGCAGATTGTTGGGACCTTCATTAATATGCTTGTTTGCCGCATGGACTTCAAAGAATCCAGCCCGGTAAAGGAAATCATTGCTAAGGCGCAAACTGACTATCGAAACAGCTTGCCGCACCAGCATGCATCGCTGGCGCAAATTCAGCACGTGCTAGGTTCATATGGTCAACAGATATTCAACACCTCGATGACAGTTCTCAAGCAAGTTCCCTTGCCGGCTGGCCACGATCCCAGCATTCACTTCAAAAATATTCATGAGTGGTCTCCAAATGAGGTAAAAAGCCCTTTTCACCCTATGTAATATCAGTCTACTGACGTTTCCAATCCAGTACGACATCGATGTCCAGTGTTGGGTATCGGGGTCGGCTGTGAAAGTAGAACTCTGGTATAGAAGCGAAACCGTCTCGACAGAGCATGCCCAAAACATTTCGTCGACCTTCAGTAGAGCTGTAGAGGCGATCACAGATGATCCCGATCAGCGAGTTGGCCAGCTGGATCTTTTCAGCGACCACCATAAAACACAGGTTTGGGACTGGAATGGAAGATATCCTGATATCGTGAATGTCTGTCTGCATGATATCATCAGTTCCCAAGTTGTTCACCGGCCACAGGAATTAGCGATCGTTTCGTGGGAACGGGAGATGACATTCCAGGAGCTGGATACTTACTCCGATCGGCTGGCACTTCATCTAGTATCTCTTGGAGTAGCTCCTGAGATTCATGTACTTCTATGTTTCGAGAAATCAGCATTGGCCATCGTCGCGATGCTGGCTGTCTTGAAAGCTGGGGGAGTATGCGTATCCATCGATGCATCACACCCTGTGCATCGACTGCAACGTATAATTAACGACACAGCGCCGATATGCTGTTTGATATCTTCTTTGAACGGTAAATTGTTCGAAGGCGAAGGTCTCCATCGGCATGTGAAGCATCTTGTTACTGTCGATCAGCTGTTGTTAGACTCAGTAATGCCGGCGGAGAAAACTGCCAGAAAGCCTTGTGCGAGTGTCAGACCGGACAACGCGGCTTTCATTCTGTTTACCTCTGGCTCTACTGGTACCCCGAAAGGAATTGTACATACACATTCCACGGTCGCATCATCATTACATGCTCACGGAAATGCTATGAAGATCGGAACTGACTCCAGAACATTGCAGTTCTCTGCATTTGTTTTCGATGTAAGCATTACCGAAATCTTCATGTCGCTAACTCGCGGTGGGGTCCTTTGCATTCCTTCAGAAGATGAGAGAATGAACAATCTGGAATCGGCCATCGGTCGCATGAGCGTAAACTGGGCCCACCTGACTCCAACCGTCGCCTCTCTTCTGGACCCGACCAAGATTTCTACGCTCAAGCATATGGCACTGGCCGGTGAGCCACTCAAGAAGATCAACGTTACCGAATGGGCCCCTCGTCTCGAGTTGGTCAATCTGTATGGCCCAGCTGAGTGCGCTTTGGCAACTACTCTACGTGTAGGATTGGTAAAAGATGACAGAACTGATAACATTGGAAAAGCGGTCGGGCTTTTGGTTTGGATAGTTGATCCATCGAACCCTGACAAACTTGTGCCTATTGGAGCAGTGGGAGAGGTGCTTCTAGAAGGCCCAAACGTGGCCCGAGAATATCTCAAAGACAAAGAAAGAACAATTTCGTCCTTCATTGAAAATCCAGCATGGCTCAAGGACGAGAAGACAATCCCGCCTAGAAGGTTTTACAGGAGCGGTGATTTGGCTAGGTACAACGGGGACGGCTCGATCCAGATCTTGGGTCGGATTGATACTCAGTACGTCCCGCCTTGCCTTTTCTTGCTTCTTGAAGTTGAATTTGATGATGTGGCGAGGGTACATAAGCTAATTCAGCAAACAGAGTCAAGTTGCATGGGCAGCGTGTTGAGTTGGGTGAAATCGAGTATCAGGTAAAAGTCAACCTAATAAGCCACAAGCTGGTCAATATGGCAGTTGTGTACGCCAAATCTATTAAGCACCCAGGTGGCGGAATACTTGTAAGAAGAGATACTCCATAAATCTTGCCTAATCAATGCTAATCTAAATTGCAGGCTACATTCCTGGAATTCGAGCAGCGATCAACAGACGTTGACGACGACCAACTCATGCTAACCATTTCCCAACCTCTGCGAAGGATCTTGATCAAATTGGACGCCCATCTCGCCGATACTCTGCCATCCTACATGGTACCCGCAATCTATTGTCCAATGAATGCGATGCCGCTGCTAACTGCGGGGAAAATTGATCGTGGAAAGCTATCCAGAATCGCACAGCGCTTGTCGGCAGATCAGATCGCTTTGTACTCGCTCGCGGACTTTCAAGAAGCAAAAGCTATGCCCAGAACGAGAATGGAAAGGATGCTTCAGAAGCTGTGGGCGAAGTCGCTCGCCCTTGAAGCCAGAACTATAGGAGTCGATGATAACTTTTTTCGTCTTGGCGCAGACAGCGTTGTAGGTGATCGACTGTATCGCTTCATGACAAGGGATTTTGCTAATAGGCATCTCAGGTGGCGATGAGATTAGCGGCAGCGGGCAGACAACATGGAATTACGATCACCGTAGCAGATATATTCCAGAACCCCAAATTATCAGACATGGCAATTGTTGTTAAGCCTTTCAGCGAAAAAATCATGAATGATCTCGAGGCCAGATATGGTATACAAAAGCAAGACATTCAGGAGATATACCCAGCAACCCCGCTACAAGAAGGGCTACTCGTTCTTGCAAACAGGCAGCCAGCAACTTATATAGTGCAGCATGTTTTCTCCTTAAATCCAGACATAGATACGGGGAGACTTCGCATGGCATGGGAATATGTTGTCCGGCAGCAAGACATTCTCCGTACCCGTATCGTACCTGTTGAAAGAACAATAGGATCTCTTCAGGTTGTGTTGCGAGAAGGGCTCACTTGGCAGACTGCATCATCACTGCAAGATTTCCTGGAGCAAGACAAGAAGCTACCCATGGAATTTGGAAAGCCACTATCGAGGTATGCATTGATTGAGGAGGATGAAACCGGCTTGGCATATCTGGTCTGGACTTCCCACCACTCTGTCTTCGATAAGCGTTCCGCATTTCTAGTTTTCAAGGAAGTCGCTGCAGCCTACGAATCTATAGTCTCAGACACCTTGGACTCCTCTCTGTCAGACGGCATCTCGTTCAAAGCATTTTCTGAAGCGATCTTTCACATGGATATCTCGGGGGCCGAATCCTATTGGAAAGAGCAGTTTTCAGATCTGTCATTTTCACACTACCCTAAACTTTCTCCTGGACAACAACCCCTGGCAACGAAGTCTGTATGTCACTCGATCTCCATGAAATCTTTGGATCCCGCAGCGTCTTCATCAGCGATCACTCTTCGCGCCGCCTGGGCCCTTTTGCTCGCGCAGTATACGGACACTCCTGAGAACGTGGTCTTTGGAGTTACTTTGGACGGCCGTGGTGAATCTGCGTCCATGCCCGGGACTGACACCATGGTGGCGCCTGCCTTTGCTACTATTCCAATCAAGGTTTCAATTGATCGGCAAATTACTGTTGAGACCTTTCTTTCTGGGCTTCAACGCTCAGCTGAAGATATGAGGCAGTGGCAGAGTTTCGGATTGCAAAACATCAAAGATCTTGGTCCCGATGCGGCGAAAGCTTGCGACTTCCAGAATCTGTTAGCCATCCATCCCCTGAGCACACGCAGCGGCCTCTCTGGGCTTACTGTCAGTACACATGATACCCCTTCACCCTATTTGCTACTATTGGAATGTCAAATGCTGGAAAACAGTATCGAAATCAAAGCACAATATGACCCGAAGGTCCTAGCGGCTTCGCAGGTGCAACGTATGCTGCATCAATACGAGTATGTTGTGGCTCAATTAGCAGCTCAAGACTCGAGTTTCAAGCGCCTTGACGACATTGAATTCTGCAGCCCACAGGATATAGAACTTATCGCATCCTGGAATGAAAAATTACCGATGCCTGTCAAGAGCTGTGTTCATGATACAATATCTTCGTACGCAGCTGTGAATCCGCAAGCACCCGCGGTGTGCTCTTGGGATACGAACTTGACCTACCAAGAGCTGGACGCGTTATCATCGAAATTAGCCCACTACTTAACAACCTACTTCGATATTGGCCCCGAATCGCTTATCCCACTTTGTTTCGCAAAATCCTCCTGGGCTGTGGTTGCCATGGTAGCAGTTCTCAAGGCTGGAGGTGGGTATGTACCAATGGATCCCACCCATCCTGCTTCACGCCTTCAAGAAATCGTCGATGCAGCAAAATCATCTGTAATTCTCTGCTCCCCACAGCACGAGGGTTTGAGCAGATCGCTTACAGAACGGGCTTTCTGTGTCAGTCGCAAAACAATCGACATGTGCAGAGAGTTCGATGGTCGGCCGTGTAGTAGCGTCGCTCCACATAACACTTGCTATGTTATCTTCACATCTGGCTCCACCGGGAAGCCTAAGGGCGTCAGCATGACCCATACAGGCTTTTCGACAGCTGCTGTGGCTCATGGTAAGCGTGTGAATCTCAATTCCAAATCCCGGGTCATTCACTTCTCATCATATGCGTTCGAGGCTTGCATCTTGGAGATTCTGACGACATTGTTCAATGGTGGATGTGTCTGTATAGCCCCCGAGTCTGAAAGATTGGAAGATATTGCGAAGACGATGAGAGAGCTTCGGGTAAACTGGGCCTTTTTCACCCCCTCCTTCATTCGTACCATAAGCCCTGACCAGGTTCCGGACTTGAAGACTTTGGTATTAGGTGGGGAGGCGTTAGGTTCTGACAACATCGATACTTGGGTCGATCGAGTATACCTCGTGAATGGATATGGTTAGTACTTCTGACTTGGAGATCCGTGCTTTTGTTCTCCTGTGTCTTGTCTCTGTCTTGAGGGTTTGGGTTCCGGCTCTTCATTGGCTCCTCAAGTGGACAACACATACTGATCGACACTTTGTAGGTCCGAGCGAAACATGTATTTTCTCTGTTATAAACGAGAACATTCGTAGAGACTTCACCACCCCAGATATGATAGGAAGTGCCATTGGTGGTGCTTGTTGGATTGTTGACCCTGAAAACCATAGCAAGCTCGCCCCTCTTGGAGCTGTGGGAGAATTGTTGATCGAAGGACCGACTCTTGCGCGGGGCTACCTCGATGACCAAGAGAAGACAAATGCGGCGTTCGTCAACAATTCAGGACTGAGAAAGCAAATCTATGGGTCAAGCACATCCAAAACCACCAATGGCCATGCTAAGCATAAGTATGACTCGAATGGTGATAGAACGAAGGGTATCTCAATGGTCACAGGCAGAATGTACAAGACGGGCGATTTAGTGCGTTACGATACGTCAGGAGTGACGGACGGAACTATTCGATTTGTCGGCCGAAAAGACTCACAGGTCAAAATTCGGGGACAAAGAATGGAGCTGGGAGACATCGAATATCATCTAAAGTCCAACCTTGGTGGCATCCGGCATATTACTGTTGAGCAGGTCATCCTCCCCCATCGCGAAACTCGACATCTCGCTGCATTCTTTTCCCTTCACAAGGATACTCGACCGTCCGTGTCGAGTTCCGCAATACTTATGCTTCCGCTGCCAGCGGACATAAAACAATCGATTCTCGCGGCCGAAGTAGTACTAGCCGAGAAATTACCTGCGTACATGATTCCTACATTGTACGTGCCAGTAGCCAGTATCCCTCTCCTGCCTTCGGGAAAAACGAACAGACGGGAACTGCGCCAGTTGTCTACGAGATTTACGGAGCAGGAAATCGAACAATACTCCCTGACCGAGGGACAGAAGAGAGCTCCAAGAACCCATACTGAAAAGATATTAGCGGAAGTATGGAGCCAGATTCTACATACAGGAGATCAATCCAATATTGGTCTGGACGACAGCTTCTTCAGACTGGGTGGAGATTCCATTGCCGCCATGAATTTGACGACTCTTGCTCGTGAAAACGGTGTTTCTCTCACTGTGGCTAAGATTTTCCAACATCCCCGTCTGGAGGACATGGCATCTGCTGCAGTCAAAACTAGCGATGTGGTTGAACATAAAATCGAACGATTCTCCCTGCTCGCGGAAGTTGAAGACGTGGATACAGTCCTCGGAAAACTTTACGACAGGTATCAAATACCACATGGGAAAATCGAGGATGCATTTCCCACATCTGCATTGCAAGAAGGTCTCTTCCTGCTCTCAATTAAGCAACCAGGGTCGTACATGAGCCAGATTACTTTGAGCCTTAGGTCAGATGTTGACATCGCGCACTTCAAATCAACGTGGCAAAAGACTGCCGAGAGAAATTCTATCCTTCGAACACGTATTGCTCATACCGGATTGAATTCAATCCAGTTCATTGTTGATGAACAAATTGATTGGCGTCATGGTTCCGACCTGGATACATATCTCACCCAGGACAAAAAGAGTCAGATGGACCAGGGAAGTCCGCTGGTCCGCTACGCAATCGTCACATCAGGAAGCGACCGACATTTTGTGTTGACCACGCACCACTCACTTTACGACGGATGGTCATTGATGTTGATTATGGAGGACTTCAATCGCCTTTATGGGACTGGTCTGGTCAGGCCTGCAGCTCCACCTTATGCCAACTTTATTAAACATCTGATGAGTGCTGATGTTGACGCCGCAAAGTCATTTTGGAAATCCCAATTCTCCGGCAAAACACTCTCGAGCTTTCCAGAGCCACGTCCTGCTGCGCAAGCGCCCTCGGAGACTCAAATATTCCAGTACACAGATATTCAGCGGCCTCCAGCTTCTGACATAACCCTGTCAACTGTGATCAGGGCAGCTTGGTCTTTAGTTGTTGCGAGATATGCAGATACTGAAGACGTCTTCTTTGGAGCGATATCCACCGGACGCAACGCTTCGCTTCCAAATATCGAACGGATGACAGGCCCATTGATAGCGACAATTCCGGTGTGTATTTCAGTAGATGGCTCCGAGACTATTGAAAATTTCTTGAGGAGGACGCAAAGTCAAGCAACCGACATGATTCCATTCGAGCATACAGGGCTTCAGACAATCAAGTCCTTCGGGCCAGAGGCTGAAACAGTTTGCAACTTCCAAAACCTATTGGTGGTCCAACCAGAAGGCTCCGAGGATATGCGCAGTGATATCTGGAAGGAAAATGTACTTTTTGCCAAAGGAGAAATGGTGACGATGACATACGCGTTAATCGTTGAGTGTCGGCTGTACAAAACCAAGGTCAGGATCACTGCTCAGTACCGGGAAAATATCACCCCTACTCGTCAAATGCAGCGGATGATTGACCAATTTGAGCATGTTCTGCACCAGCTCAACAATTCCCCTCCTGGACAGATGGTGAAAGAGGTTGAGGTTGTCAGCAGACAAGACAAAATAGAAGTCCTGAGTTGGAACAAAGAGACTCGATTCCCTCTCATCGAAGATTGTGTTCACCATGTTATTGAACGTCAAGCTATCCAGAGATCTCAGTCTCCCGCTGTTGATTCTTGGGACGTCAGTTTCTCTTATGAGAAGCTTAACGATGTATCGAGTAGACTTGCTCAATACTTGAGAGAAAGAGGCATTGGGCCAAACGTGTATGTGCCGCTTTGCTTCGACAAATCTGCTTGGACGATTGTGGCCATTCTAGCAGTGCTGAAGGCTGGAGGCGCATACTTATCCTTAGACCCAAAATACCCAAAGAGCAGAAGAGATCTCATCATCCGGGAAGTTTCCGCAAGGGTTGTTCTGACAGGTATCCAATATCGGGACAATTTTGAATCCTTGGGATTGACGGTGCTCGGCATTGACCAATCCATGATTGACAGCCTCGATTCTCGCTCAAGCATAGAACGTTGTCCTGGGAAATCGACCGACGCTGCCTTTGTCGTTTTCAGTGAGTTAATCAATATTGAACATCAAGATCGTCCTGACATTTCATAGCTTCGGGTTCCACAGGCGTTCCCAAGGGCATCGTCATGGAACATGGTTCATTTGTCAGCAGCGCCGAAGAACACTCGAAAGCTCTTCACATCAACTCCGGCTCACGAGTCCTACAATTTGCTGCATATACATATGATGTGAGTATGGGCGAGATTTTGACAACACTGATGCAAGGTGGGTGCGTATGTGTGCCTTCCGAGGAGCAGCGACTGGGAAATCTAGCGGCTACCGTCAATTCTCTGAAGGTCAACTGGGCTTTCCTGACACCAACTGTTGCTGGTTTCTTGACACCCAGCGAAGTCCCTCATTTAAAGTATCTTGTCCTCGGAGGAGAGCATTGTACAAATCAAAACATCCAAACGTGGTCAGAGCATCTGAACTTGATCAATTCTTATGGTATGTCGCCCTGCCTTGGCCGTTGATGAGGTCATGCTATAGATAGTTTGAACACCGTGCTAACAATTGAGAAGGCCCTGCCGAGTGCGCTATCGTAGGTTGCCTGATTCATTCAACCCTCTCCCAGAAGATTGACATGCTAACCTTGAGCTTCTTCGCAGTGGTGCTGTCGAGCCCCGAATTTGACCCTGGATTCCAACCCTGCAAGTCTTGGTTATCCGATTGGCGCGACGCTTTGGATCACAGATGCCGCCGATCCCGACAGGCTTGCTCCTACTGGATGTGTTGGGGAGTTGCTCATTGAAGGACCTACACTTGCCCGTGAATATCTTAACGATCCAGAAAAGACCGCAGTTGCATTCATAGTGAATCCCAAATGGTCTGTTGATGGCTTTGGCACAGAGAGACGGTTTTATCGAACTGGAGACCTGGTCAAATATGGGCCGCATGGAGAGATCTTCTTCGTTGGCCGCAGGGACACCCAAGCAAAAATACATGGCCAACGAATAGAGCTTGGGGAAATCGAGCAGAATCTTATGAGGTGCAGCCCGCGTGACTGGTTTCCTGTCGTCGACATCCTTCGATTTTCCGAAAGTGGAAGAGATGCCACCTTGACAGCATTCATTCACATCAAGAACACCTCGGATGTGCCCAAAGACTCAACTGGTATAGCTATCACAATGGATTCGATGGTTTCTGAGAATCTCAGCAAAATAAGGTCTGACTTGGAGCAAATCCTTCCAGGTCACATGGTACCTGCTGCATTCATCCCTGTTGTCCAACTTCCTCTGACTGCAGGAGGCAAGGTGGACCGGAAAGCTCTCAAGGCTTTCGGACAAAGCCTAAATCCGGATGAATTCTTTCAGTACCTACTGAGCGGTCACAGCGCTGTCAAACTCCCCTCAACCGACATGGAAAGACGGCTCCAATTGCTATGGTCAAAGGTTTTGAACCTCACCCCAGACTCGATAGGCACAGATTCGAATTTCCTTCGACTTGGCGGAGATTCAGTAGCCGCAATGCGACTCTCTGCTTCTGCAAGAGAAAATGGCTTGCAGTTGACCATTCGATCCATTTTCACTTACCCAAGGCTCGTCAATATGGCCAAGTCTGCAGAAGTTATTACAAAAGAGCCCGGAGAACTTCAAAATTACGATCGATTTTCGACGATTACCGATATAGATATGCACATTCTTATGGAAGACGTCCTACTTCCTCAATTATCCCAGGGTATAGGAGAGATTGAGGATGTTCTTGAGGCAACTGACTATCAAAAGTGGACTCAGGGTTGTGGTCAATTGAAGACTCGAGGTTACAACAACTATTTCGTCTTCAACTTTAAAGGATCGCTGGATCTGGCAATACTGCAGAATGCTTGCCGCAAAATTATAGAGCGCCATCCAGTCCTCCGTACTGTCTTCGTCCCTCGAAAACAAAGATTGTTCCAGGTAGTACTGGAAAATGTGGAGCCAACTTTTGAGTATCATAGGCATGAAGCTCAGATGTCCGTTCTCGACCGTGACATGGAACGATCGGTCCGCTTCGGAGAGCCAATAATTCGATTCTCGCTGATCGATCACGGAAACGAGGAGTACCGATTGTTGATGCGTGTGTCTCACTCTCTATACGACGGTATCTCCTTACCAATCATCGTCAGAGATCTGAAGGCAGCCTATGCGGGAGAGGAACTTTCAAGTAGTTCGCCCTACCACCAGTTTATTTCTGGCTCATTGAGGACCATGAAAATATCAGAAGCGGAGTCATTTTGGCAGACTCTTCTTGAGGGCTCTACGATGACCCGCGTTATCGACCATCATAAGCCATCTTACCGCAATTCAATCAACAGGTCTTTGAAACGAACGGTGGTAGCACCCGACAGTAAGAATACAGGCATTACTTTCGCCTCCATGGTCAAATCAGCTTGGGCATTGGTTCTTGCCAAGTTCTCAGCAACTTCAGATGTCATCTTTGGACAAATCACAACAGGACGAAGTGCTCCAATTCCAGGAATTGACGAGGTTGTCGGGCCTTGCATGAACCTCATTCCAGCTCGCGTGAAGCTAGACTCGGCCGCAACATACTCTGAACTCCTCCATCAAGTTCAAGCTCAGCATCTGGATTCCTTGCCATACGAGTCACTTGGATTTTACCGAATCATTGAGAAATGTACCAGGTGGCCAAAGTGGACTAGGTTCAGCTCAATCTTGCAACACACAAACTTCAACGTCGGCATGAACGCTCTAGATATGTGGGGCGACGTCGAAATGAGGTTGGGAAACTTCACACCTGACCATGACGTATCAGATATCTGGATTTGGACTGGCCCTGCGGGAGAAAACTTCTACATCGACTTCACCTATTCCAGCAGTAACCTTCCGGACGGGCTTGCTCGAGAAATGCTCGAGTCGCTCTGTGAAAATATCGCAAAGCTATCTGATAGCCCAGATGATACCTTGGAGAGTCCACTGGCAAATGTTCAAGCCCGGTTACCTCTGGCCCTCTCTGAGCAGGTCTCTCCCCCATTAGATGCCGAACCTAGTCTAGAAATTCTAGCCGTAGTACAAGCGACTTGGTCATCCATCTTCGATGGCGATGGGGACCATCTTCCTGCTGGAACGACTGATAGCACACCTTTCTTCACTCTGCGCGGTGACTTGCTTGCTGCGGCTCAGATATCTTGGGATCTAGGCAAACAAGGCTTCCAAATATCGCCGGAAGATGTGATCGACAACCCCACGATACGTTCGCAGGCTATCCTTCTCTCTGCAAGGGCTTGATCAGTGAGAACACTTTCCCTCACCTGCTGAATTAAAAGAGACTACGCCGATCGATGCTCTGACTTGGACTGGCATATTAGCGCAGCAGATAGACGATGGCAGAAAATGGAATCGAGATATCTATGCACAATTCTGACAAAAGAGAATAGATTCTTCATAATGTGAAGCAATCATGGAGACTCTATTCACGTACAGCTCTATGATCAACCAAGTTCTCCGTACAGTGTAAGGCAGGGGATTATCTCCGTAACCATCTACACGCCATGTTCTTTGGAATATCAGAGGGTCTTGCGGGCTCGATGTGAATGCCTCAGACCGTCCGCCAGTCTCACAATTTCCTCGGTCGAGAAATTTACAAATCATGGTTTGATGGTATGACTGTGGCATCACGAGTAAAGTCATACGCTTAGGCTCCCAACAGTAGAGTGCATACTGTCTATGTTTCTCCTCGACACATGGAGCACTGGCCTCGTTCAGCTCATGCACTCTTTTGGTTCAAGACCAGACACACTCCTAAGATTGATTGACAGATCGGACCATATACTTCTTAAGCTTTGTTTCAATAGGAAGAATCTACCAGCGGACTTGTCCGTCACCTCTCAAGTTTTCGACAGAGTGACTTCTCGCGGAATCTTTCTTAAGAAGATGTGCGCAAGTGATTTGAGAGTCCGAGACCCTCATCGCTTTGACCGGGTGCGAGCTGCTGGTGTTATGTATCAAGAGTCTTGAAGTGAGGACAGACAAATTCGAAGTGGCAAAATTGGGGCATCTGACAAGGTGAGGCTATTATTTTTCATAGCCTTTGAATGATCAAGGTTTCCTTGGTACTGTCCTGGCGCCTTCTGAACCCGCACTGCCACTTCGCTTCAGCCCCTAACGTCCACACCACATCCGTCCATCCTCTTCACGTGTCCACGACGCCCTCGCTTTTCGATCTACCGAACGTCTAGAAAAACATCAGACCTGTTCTCGAAGAATAATTACGCCGAGACAGAAACGCAAAACGCAACATGGCCTTCGCATCCACCAATAGATATCTGCAATACCGATGCCAAGCCTCCATCCCACGGGGAGGAGACTTACCCCGCTGTCGATCGATGTAACGAAGTAGGTGACTTGTGTCGATCATGAATACTATTTTCTGCGCCATGGCGTAGTGTTACATTAAATAGGCCTGATGACCCAATGTCACTGCCGATGAACTTTGTCTTATCTTGCCTCTGATTTTGAGACATTAGAAAGGTTTGGACGGCATTGTTGACTTCACAAGCGAGAGACATCTTGATTTTGCAAACATGGCAATATTTAAGAAGCATTCGCTGAAAACCCGGGATGATCAAAAGACCAATGCTGCAGAGTTGACTTTACGGCAGTCGATCTATCCGATCTGCCTGGTCACGATTCTGTTCTTCCTTTGGGTCCGCAATTCCACCCCCCTCACCGAGAGTAGTGAAAGGCAAGCGGCTGATCGAAAATGATAGGGCTTCTCGTACGGACTCCTTGACACTTTGAATAAGCATTTTCAAAACACATTGGGTATCACAAGAGCTAGGTCTTCGGGCTTACAGGCCGCCTACTTTGGGTTTGTAGAATCCCTTTCCGTTGGATCTCAAAGCAAGCACTGATAAGAAAGTCAGAGCATATCCCCTCGCATCTCTCGGACACGCAAATTGGATCCTTCGACACTACGACTACAAGCCTGTCTTCATCTGGGGCCTCTGCCTGTACGGGATCGGTGCACTAGTCGCATGGCCATGTCTTCTCCATCGGTCATTCGGAGGATTCTGCGCTGCTATTTTCATAATTGGTAACGGATTAGGTTCACTGGAAACCGCTGCTAATCCTTATATCACCGGTACGTGTTCCACCTCGAGGTATACGATATTCGGCTGACAAGTGATCGCCAAGTCTGTGGACCTCCTCGCTATGCAGAGATGAGAATAAATATCTCCCAAGCCTTCAACGGAATCGGGACGGTCGTCGCGCCAGTCCTTGGCTCCTACGTCTTCTTCAAACAGACTGGCGATGACACAAAGTCGCTGAAGACAGTGCAGTGGGTCTACCTGGCTATCGCATGTTTCGTGTTCCTCTTAGCCGTGATCTTCTACTTGTAAGTCCCGACTCCTCCTCTCCTCGACTCTACCGGCCAAATCCCAGCATAATCTGACGAAGTACACCATCAGCTCTCCAATACCCGAAATCACAGACGCAGACAGTACGTACTGGGGAATCCCATTTTCTTTCGTCTTCAGTGTCTCTGGAGTTGGAAGCTTCCAGAGACACGTGTTCGAGAAGTCTTCTTAGACAATTACTGACTCACCATTGCGTTAGTGGCCTTCCAGGCCGAAGAAACCCACGCCAACGAAGACATCAAACCCTTCCGCAAACAGTACCGTCTCTTCCATGCCGCCTTCGCACAGTTCTGCTACACTGGCGCACAAGTGTTAGGGTCACGTGGATATCAGATGATAGGGCATATAAAGGGGGCACCATGTAGCGTAACGAACCTTCCTCTCTTTAGTTTCAGCACGAATACACACCGTACCCCCATGCCTTCCTCCTGCCCCGCATCCGCCTGTCCCAAGACCATAACAACAAGTTGCCATAGCCAGCTACTTCATTAATTATGTCGACGAGACACGCAGTAACACCGATCCCTCCCTGGCAGCGAAGTTCCTCGCCGGTGCTCAAGGGGCATTCGCACTTGGACGATTTGTCGGAGTCGGTTTGATGAAGTTCATAAGACCTCGTTGGGTCTTTCTGATTTTCCTGGGCATGTGCATAGTGTTCATCGCACCATCCATTACCCAGCGTCAGAATACCGGCATGTCGATGCTCTACGTTACGCTTTTCTTTGAGAGTATATGTTTCCCCACGATCGTCGCGCTAGGTATGCGCGGGCTGGGCAAATACACAAAGCGCGGCTCCGGTGTGATTGTCGGAGGCGTGAGTGGAGGAGCGGTGGTTCCTCCTTTGCTGGGTGCAGCGGCTGACTTGAATGATTCGACGGCTATTGCGATGAGTGTACCGCTTGCTTTCTTTGTTGCTGCATTTAGTTACGCGGTCTGTGTGAACTTCGTGCCAGCGTATAGGGACGTTGCGGATAAGTTTGCGGTGGCAGAGGTAGGCATGGTTGGGAATGTGTCGAAGGTGCAGGCGGGTATGCTAGCAGACAACCCGACTGCGAGGGGAGATGAGGAAAAGGGTGGTATTATGGAGAGAGAGAATGTCACTGCTGCACCGGAGGTGAAACATTAAGTGTTGAGGAGAGGGAACTGGGCATGATCTGTAGGTAGATGAAGCTTACGGTGAGGGTATGATAGAGCTAGAACAAACAGTCATATTATTCAACTGCCTTCAATATGCTGTCTGAACATCAGAGTTTCATATAGAATTTTAGCCATACAAGTTAAGAAGACACACCAAGGGACACAAACAGCACAAAGTACCCAATAGGCGAGACAGAAGGAACACTCGGTAACCACGAATATCATACAACTAGATCATCCATTCGAGATCTTTGGAAGATAGCTGCATCATAGGGTTGAATTTTTCATTAAGGAAAGACCCTTCACATGCAATTACGACTTGCAACAAAACGTTTCAATCGCATCCACCGGTGGCGCTGCTTCTCTCGAGGAAACAAGAATGCAGGCAAGTCACGTGATATATCGAACGAAGATCTTGCCAAATGGGACCTCCCCAGGCGACTGACCCTTGGAGTTGCAGCTCAAGAAGATGCACTCCTATCACCAGCAGAAAAGCCCCATGCAATTTAAAATGCTTCTTTTCGCGCGCAATATCCTATTTCCTAACAGCGAAACATTCAAATACATAAATACAAAATCACTACGTCCAGATACCCTGTAGTAGCGACCGGGCTTGCAGATCAATCACGATACTGTTTATTCCCCGGCGACAGCTGGGCTGGCGTGGCGCCAAGTGGTACGCCGATGCGGACATGCGGATGAGGGAAGATACGATCCGATGCATGCGGCAGAGAAGGCAGAATAAAAAACAATTGTTGCATATCGCGAGTTCTGTGCACGGGCCGTACCCTCTCGGGGCATTACTTAAGTAAAGGTGCATGAGACTTGCAGAAGGAACTTCGATGAAGAAAAGAAGCAAATGAAATGCTCAAAAGACTGAGAGTATCGCGATGTGGGTGCTGTCCTTGGGGAATGATCTTGGGATGATGGGATTGATGGTATGATTAAGTACTTCTCTTTTCTCAAGCAAACACTGAGAGACTACGAAAACAATTGAGTCGATTGAGATTCGGCATGACGGATACTTCCTCGTTCAAAGAAAAACAGTGTGCTCATAGGCTTGGAGAAAATATCGTTGTATATTCGTAAACGCTAGGGGTATACCTACATGAAGTGAAATTCAAGTCTGAGCCAGCCTGAGAGTACCCATTTTCCTACTCGTACAAAATCGTAAAGCATCAAATAACCGCCCCATCCACGAATTTAAGATGAAGGCCACTGTGTGGTCAGCGCCACATATCATACTGGCTTCCTCGTCGCTTTTCACCTCCGGAACTGCTGGGTCTACCACCATCTGAAGGCACAGCGAGGAAGCCACCGAAACCATTACCGACAATGACACTCTTTCGAGCACCACCGCTCGCTGACTGCCAGCCCTTGCCCATGCTGTCACTGAGGCCGTAGGAGCTGACTGGCCTTGGAGCTGTCGCGCTCCCTCGTCTTCCACGAGCCGGAGGTTGGACTTTAGAGAAGTTCCATTCCATCTCATCTAGTCCTTTGCTGAAGACCTGTAGTTCTTGTCTCAAACCCGGCCTGTAATTGTCAGCTATATCGCACTCAAGTCTTCGGCGAATGCTTACCCAGTCTGCATTTTGGCGAATGGATTATTGGAACTGAGTCTGTTTTGGTTTGTAGTGTGAGGAGCGAAAGGGTTGGAAGGAATGGGTGGAGCGAAGTTATCAGGATCAGTAGCAAAGCCAGGCAGAGGGGGTGCGAGGTCAAGGAGGGTTTCCGGGAAGTCGGGGTCTAGGTCCATTAGCTGAAGGCTCCTGTTTTGAGTACCAAAATGCAAGGCTTACCTCGAACATAGAGCTCCTTCAGAGAAGGAAGTCCTCCGGCCATTAGGGATCTGGTGAGATAGGCGTAGTGGCTTGCAGTCGTATTGGCGTAAACATTGGCAGAATCTGCAGAAGTAATTTCGTAGTGAAACGTCTTAAGAGACCTTGACTGCAGCGTTGGAGTATCTCCAGCTGGAAATGAAGCAATCACTGATTCGGTAATGGATAGATGCTCTAGTCTTGGGGCGACATCGAGAATCCGATGTAGATTGGGAGGATGTATGCCCGTAGCTGTTAGAGACAAAGTCTTTAGAGTATTCTGTGTATCGGAGCGCGAGAGGTATGCCACTAGACCTTCTGCGGTGACACTGGGTATGTTTTCGAAAATAATCTCGGCGAGGGCGGGAAAGGGAGGGAGATAGTCGCTGTGCTGAAAGAGCTGGTCATGGAAAGAAATCATATCCGTAACTTTCAGAGCATGCAGATTCGGCAGTGATCCCAATGCGTGTCGTAAAATGGTTGGGTCCACGTTCAACTTCCCCAGCTCGAGAACCTCCAGATTATGCCATTGGTGTCCACTGGCCAACATTTCCAGCCCCCTCTCAGAGCCCCGAACATATGTCATCTTCCTCAATTCTGGACATCTCCCTTGTACTTCTTGCTTCAGCGTATTGCAAGAGGGGTCGTCCTGGAAAACACCTTCAGGAAGATCGACATATCGTAAATTTGGACAGCAGGCCACCGTCCTCGCAAGATCAGGCTTGCAGGTCTCTCTTGTCATATACGGTGTCTTCAGGTATTGTACGTTCAGCGCAAATCCACCTTTGTTGTCATGAAGTGTTCTGGCAAGGAACTTCAGCCTCGCTGCCGCGGTATCTTCAGGTTCGGCATTGTGTCGCATGAAGGAACGACGCTTCCGCTTCTCGGCCAAAATATCTTCGAGTTCGCAGTAGTGAACGGCATCGATGCGTATGCTGTGGTATCTGCGAACGCCTTGTCAGTGTGGATCCAATGAAGCCGGAGGAATGCCCTACAGAACGTTGACAGCGGCAACTCTCCACTTCCTTGAGACTTGCGCGCAATGTGACAGATCGCGCAAATCACATAGCATGCACGTATCCTCTGCGGCAGAATCCTCGCAGCTCTCATACGTCTCGTCCATCGCGTGCGGGCAGACAAATGCGAAAATGCGCTCGAGTATGGGGACAGGGAGTCTTGCCAATGTCTCTCTTGACACAGGCGGGGTCGCATATTGCGGGTAGCTCCGAGTAGCTTTTAGATCCTCCTGCGAGCGCGCCTTCTTGTTCTTCTTTTTGAACCACTTCATGATGTTGAATTTCGCCAGCTTGCCGGTATTGACGGCCCTCTTGAGGATGAAGAGGGCGAGGCGACGAGGCGGAGAGGTGGAGTGTGGAGAGCGACAGTCCAACTTCGACAGACGAGAAATAGACTTTGGGGATTTCCACCAACTCGAGGCTGACAGGCCAGGGGTATCGCTGGCGGCTGGGGATTCAGGGGGAGCCAATCACCGCTCTTACGGGCTACTGCAGGATTGTTCGGTGCTTGCGGCGCACGCAAGTGCAAATAGGTAAGCAGTAAGCAAAAAAGGGGTAAGTTGACAGCCAGATATTTCCAGTGCGAAGACCTTCCCTTTTCTGTACACCACCTCTGACACAGTCGACGCGGCTGTGAACAAAGTCGCGATCTCACAATGAGTACCTCTCTCGGCTCGATTTGTCGTGCTCGGAAATCGGCTCGGAACAAAGACTACAAAGATCCACTTTGAAGGCCTCCAGATCTTTCTGACAAAGTCTATTTAATTGATGCGTTATGGGTTGAAAGAAACCCCGATGTCTAAGATCTTACATGCACGATCAGAGTCATTGTTTGGGTCTTTGTTTGGACGAGAAGTCTTGGACTACACAAAGAAGTATGAAGGCAGGAATCCGGATTGACCTACCAGGCACATCCGAACATGACCCTGTTTATGATTGAAACACCTAGATCATCGGAGTCTTGTATTGAGTTGTGTTAGAAAGAGTCACGGGAGAAGCAAACGGACATGTTATTGCATTCCTGATTCATTCTGTCTTAAACTATGTCGATGATGGGTGTAGCATTTCGCTGGTTCCAAACCAGGTGCGAGTTGCACGACTGGCCATCCAACTACTCTGTGCTACTAAATATGTTTGCGGCTCATAAAAATATTTTCCACTAATGTATCGCGATATTGAGTGCAGGAATAATCTCCCTCCGCTCGAAGAATACTTGCAAGTCATTCCTCAAAGAGGCGCAGGAACGCCAGATGTCGTATCATTGTTACCTTACCTCAACCCGCAAGCCTACCAGCCGTACCTGCCTCGTCTCAATGACCGCAGCAAGCACACCCACCCTTGAACTTCATCGGTCGGCCTTCCTTTCTGGCAGCCTCGTGCTCTTCATAGAGCGGGACTGCAACTGTATTGAACCACTTCTCAACGGTTGTTCTCGACTTTCGGACTGTCTTCTCGATATCCTGCCAGCACCAGGTCGCAACGATCTCGTCAATGCTTACTCTGAATGGGAGGAGGTACTCGTGAGTGTAAAAAGAGTTCTTGTAGTTGCGTCGATCGCCGTATGGGGTATGAACGTTATAATAGTCAAGCTCAGCGTTCATGCTCAAGACTGGCAGACCTTTCGCCAATCTGGCGTGGGCGTTGATGATTGTAAGCTTGCTGTTGTACTTGATACCTTTCTCCCCTTGGCGCTTGGTGAATGCGGGAATACGAACGTGTTCAATCTCGCCGATGCTCGTAGTAGTGGAGATGAACGGCGTCTTGACCCGGCTGCCCCAGTTTGCATGGCATTTGAGAGCTTCATAACGGTCCGCGGCAGAGCCGAGTGGGAACCACGAAGCGCCAGAGAGGAAACCAACTGTGTTGTCGTTGATTTTGCACTCGCTCATTTCGTCCCATGCTCGCAACAACAAGCCTCTCCTGTTCTCTGTCCTAGTGATCAATTCTGGGGTGGGCATCCAAGAATGCTCTTGCTCTTCTTCTTTGGATAGGACCTCCTTCTTGCCGTCGTCGGGGCGTGGGATGAGTGGTTTCTTCGGTGTTGGAGGAGGTGTGAGTCTTCCAGGGGTCTTCAGGAACTCTCCTGACGCGTTGACCGCTGCGCGGGGGTTGGTATGCGTGAAGCGCTGGCTGGGCTTCGAGGGTTTCGAGGGTTTCGAGGGCTCCGCTGCTCTCAACTTATCTCCTTGGTCTAGCATCCGCATGAGAGGCTTTTTTCGTTCAACGGGTTGAAGCGAATAAAATAGCTTCAGGTAATCTTCCGGGAACCGAGGATGAGGTTTGCGGTGCTTCTTGGCTTCTCGTGGCTTGTTCGCATCCCGCCACTTCTGCTCCAGTGTCTTCAACCAATCAATAAAGGCCTGCTTCTTCGACTCAGGAAGGTAATTAACGTTCTCGCTGATGAGAGCAAGAACATCGTAGTAGCGCACATTCATGAAGCGACGTCCGTTGAAGTTCTCGAACTTCATTCGGAGGTCATGAAGGTCACGGCTGTCGACATCATATGGATCGACACCATTCACCACTCTGATGTAAGAGGACTTCTTGGTCAAGATAACAGGAGGAATTAGGTAAGGTTGTGTATTGGTTTCCTCATTCTCATAGAACCTAGCTGGATCTTCATTGGCTTCCATCTCGTCTAGACCTCATCAGTACCTCAACAAATGATAGGGAATAGGCGAGCTGTTTACCGTCAGAATATCCCAGGTCAGAATCGTCGTCAACATCCCCAGACTTAGCCGAGCCCTTGATTACAGGGGCTTTGGACAAGTCCTCGATGGCCTCTTTTTCGGAATAGCTGTTGAGCTTACTTCGCTCGACCTCTACGAGAGCATTGCCCAGCATGATCGCATCGTGAGGTAAGAATGATTGGGATCTCTCCAAGTTGTCGACTTCCATATTTTCTACCAAGTGTCAGGATTTCTCCACGATATTCAATAGCAACTAACGAACCCATATATTCGACACCATCAGTCATGTGGATATCGAGCGCCATCATGGACTGCCGATGACGCTTGCTTCTGGTTTCTAGGATCGTCTTCTCTGCAAAGTATGTGACCTGATGCAAAGATGATATTTGCTGAAGAATTCTTCGAAGAAAGGTCAGCATCTCCAGTTTACAACCAGCGGTCAAAAGCAAGGGCCATTCAAGAAGACGTTCAGAATCATATTTCGATGTGAAATGAATGGACGAAAAGCATACCTGATTTTTGAAACTGATTGTGTGATCCAAGATCTTAGTGGCTCATAGAAGCCTGGTTATGGTGATAGATGCTTGTTTTGAGAATAACTCGCTCCCAGTAACGTGGATTGGTGTGGTGATTGGACAGTGTCTGGCCCTTAATTGAGGTAGAGAATCTAGAATGTGAGAATAGCGGAAGGAGACTCAAAGATGAAGAAGTATGAAGTTAAGATTTGAAAGGGAAGCCAAGTCAACGAAGGGTGTTGATAGCTGACAATGTGTTTTGAGAAGGCCCCCGACCTTGAAGAAGGTTTAGGGAGGGGTGGGAGTTGCGGTCCTGCCAACCTTCAAGTAAGATGTTGTTGAGCAAAGTGTTTCTATGGAAGAAAACTAAAAGAGACGCCATATACATAGGCGAGATGCAGTTGAAGTAGCTCTTTCCTTCCATATCCTCATGCTTCGGGAAAAGTGAATGTTTGGGGTCCTGGACAAGTTCGATGCTGAGAGGGAATTGGCAACGGTCAGCGCACATGCTAATTATGATGTACTAGGCTTACAACTGTTCTTTGAGTGTCTCGTATGAATGCTGATATCCTCACCTTGATTGTTGAACAATGAAGACTCTATTATGTTATATCTCTTATATGGTATGAATACGAAGTTCCGCTGGCAAATTGTTTCTACTCCTTTGTAGATCTGAAGTCCCAAATTTGGCTTCTCTGACATGCTCAAGTGGGTCTATATATCAGCTCGGATCTACTCAATATGGAAATGAACTAAGAATAATTTTTACGGGACGACCTGACGTCCAAGTGATGTTGGTGGAAGACACCCGGCCTCGCTTGATTGACCCCACTTTCGATTCCAAACAAAAACAATCATAAGATGACCCTTCACTTGTATCTGTTCATTAGGTCATATTGTCACATGTATACAAATCACTTCAATAAACAAAAGTGTATATCGAATTTGAACATCCAATCATATTAAACAGCTTCAAGCTCAAATCTAGGTTTGGGACCAGCCCACAATCCTTACTTACCATCGAGGCAGCTTGTCATCCTCCCATACCCAATCCATCGTATTCATATAGACATCCCCATCCCTATCTACATTCTGGTGCTGTTGGTGATACACCGCGGCACAAACCCCTTGAGTGTAGTGAGTAGGGAATTGATTTGGGCCCACTGGCCCGGCTCTCGTGGCTGGATACCATGGGTCGCCGCCAACCACGAACTCCTCATCAATCTCATCGCAGGCATCCCAGAGACTCTTTGCCGGAGGCACATACTGTACTGGCTGTGCGGGATACCGCTGGTACTGATATCGGTCTACTGGCTGCTGGACGAGCTTTGGGCAGTTGTCGCTGAGGTGTTGGCCGTCGCAGTATTGGCAAGGAGGGGTGAACCGGGGAGTGCCGAAGACGTCTCGGTATACGGAGTCGCCTTGATTGACGGCAACCAGTTGACCAGCTTGCGCATTTCCGCCATTCTTAGTGGGGCAGTCTTTGTCCAAGTGCATTTCCTTGCAGAATCTGCATGGTCTTGTGACCTTTTTTGTGCTGACTGCGGTGCTCGTGTCGCTGCTGTTGAAAGTGATCTGTTTCTGACCATTCTTGACTCCTTTCGTACAGTCTACTGTGTTATGATTGGTCATTTTGCAGCTGGTACAGTACTTGGTGATTTGACCGCGGAGCCGACAGTTCTGCGCGAGATGACCGTTCTTCTCACAGATGGTGCATGTAACGCCAGCGCCGCTCTGAATAATGACATTGCTATTGCCATTTCCTTTGCCACCTTTTTTGCCTCCGCGTTTGCCCATTCTTTTGGATGTAAAGAAAATCGTTTGTGTTGATTTCGGATATATGTACGCTGCTGAGAATTCTGTCAAAGAATGTCTCGATCGAACTAAATCAATTCGGCCAAGTTAAAAGATAAATGAAAGTATGAGGACGAATCGAAAAACGAAAAGCAAAGAGGATTGTGCGGATTGGATTTGATCTGGCCTGAGAATAGAAGAGGGGACCACTCTTTATATAGCCTGTTGAAGTCAAAGGGTCGCTGCTGGGAAAACAAAGAACTTTCTGTGCCTTCCTCCGGCTTTGTAGCACTGAAAAAGTTGAAGCATGTTTTAGTAGATCATTGTTGTAGACAATCAATCTTTGTTTGTGACATGAAACTCCAAAATCGTCTTTTTAGATTCATTTCTTTTTCCTTGTCAAAGCATTCAAACAAAAAGTACAACAGCACAGCGAATTGGTGGGTGGAGCCTTCATACGTGACGAAGGAGTCGGCGAAGATAATGGTGGGGTGCTGAAGCTACCTTTGCCTTTGTCAAAGTATGGCTAAAAATAGTAGATCTGGGTCTCAAGCCTCACGTCATGGAAAGCAAGTTTAGTGCCGAAAATTCCGCTTTCCTGTCAAGGTTGTGGCGCCGCTCAACTCTAGATGTTGTGAATCATGTGGTCGCTTCGGAGCCGTACTTTTCGTCGGGTCTTCAACATTCCCTGTCAATATACTTTGTCATGCTCGTCGCCTTCGGTCGCCCTGCGAATTCTGAAAGCACATCCTTCTAGTCTTGGGTTGGCCGAATAGGTTGGTCGAATAGTTTGATTCAACCAGCTTGCCGCGGACTTACATGATTTTGAACTTCGGCAACCGAGACTGTCGTAGATCAGTGATATCGCAGGTCTGCAATTGCCGGGGAAAAAATGATGCACAAAGTTCGTCTGGAGTTTTAGATGAAGAATGCACACCCGAGTCCTTTCGGCTACGTTACTGTAGTTAAGAGGCGGTAGAAGTAGCAAGGTTAGCAAATCACAAGTGCTTTATTGTCGCACAAACTTACTCATCGCGTCTTGGAAGCCACGCCACGCCCTTTGAATGCTGCGACATCCATATTTGTTTCTCTGAATCGCATCATAATCTAACAACAGGTTTCGTTATTCCCATTTGTCAACTCACTTCAGCCATGCCAAGTCTCGCGGCCCTCACGATTTATCTCTTCGGCGTTACGGCATTCATCGTTGGAATCATGCATCTGCTCTCACCATCCAACGCGGTGGCATCCCTCAGCCTTCCAGAATCTTGCACACCTGCAGCGAATGGTAAATATACAATTTGACCTGTTTCCCCGATTTTCTTGTGTGGATTTTCTCGTTCGCCGTGGTTTTCGCCAACTTCGACATGAACGTGCTGACTGTCAAAGGGAACTCTCTCGCCGCGATCGCCATGGGCATCTACTATATGCTTGCTGCCTCCCAGGAGAATAGACTCTTCTTTCTGCTGACGGTACCAATGAGGATGTTGACGAGCATTGTTTTCTGGAACCAGGGTGGCAGCTGGAAGATGGCAGGTGTGTGGGAAGGAGGGGGTGCTGCTCTCACTGCATTTGCCTTGTATCTCGGATTCTGATGTACCGGGCATGGGGACTGTGAAACGATTACGACCATATGCGGTTGGCGCTGGACAGACAAAGGCCTTCAGACAGGGTCCGTTCGTTCATGGCTGCGAGAAGAATATCTCCATGCTCTCAGATATTCAGTGTCTGCCTGAGGCTGTTGGTATGAAATAACCCGAATCTTGCTTTCCGTCCCCATTTCAGAGCACGAAGGGCCAATCATTCACTCGTGCATCTAAATTCACAAGACCCTCGGTGCCTAGTCATCTTCTCCTTCGAAAGTAATTTGATCACAGGGCGGCTGCTCCTTCAGCCATGCCATCAGCCTCGATCTATTCCATCCACTTTGCCAAGCACCATCCTCATCAGGCTCTCTCGCGCGACCCAATCGTACACTTCTCCCAATGGAACATCTCTTCGCATGGTACGAGTGCTGGAGACATTTTGTATCCTTGTCGCACAGTTTTGTACATTCTTCAAATGAAGCAGCATCGGCAAATACACCGCCAGTGCGCCCAAAATCACCTGCTTCTGAGGCAAGGTTATCCCAATCTGAGCGAGAATCAGGGATTTTTGCGAGCAGGAAGTCATGGAGTATTTCGTTATGTGTTAATAAAAGCTGAACTGCTTAGCTGATTTGTACAGTTGTGACTCATGAGGAAAGGGATTCCGGCATAGACCCTGATGATGTTGACTTACTGATTTATTTGAGCGCTGCTCTTCAAACTCCACAAATTCCTCCATACCAGTATGCGTCAAGTGATGCATGGTCATGGAGGGCCAGCAGCGATACTCCGGGGTACCAGGACCAAATGGCATACTCCAGGGCGACTCTCCACTGATCAATGGCCAGCGACCATCCAAAACGCTACCATATTCTTGCAACGCCGCACTCAAAGCGATATCACCGCAGCAATGCTCGTGTAGTTTGGTGTCCCAGATTGCAGCTATCCCTTCCTGCTTCACTACCATTTCGTACATCAGAGCCTTCGGTATAATATACCCTGAGCCTCCATGAGCGTATCGGATACCATTCCATGTTGACGCTGAACCGTAGAAGGGCCGACTCGTCGGATCGAGTGTCTCAAGCCAGACGAGTAGGTTGGACCAGACCAGATAAGTGTCTGCATCGATGAAGATGTACCAATCCATTTTTGGCCTCAGAGTCCAGACTTTCTCCAAGATATGGATGTTCTTCCATTTATCAAGTGACCACGCGGCCAGATCACTTTTAGCCGTAGGATGGGTGACGCCTTGCAAACTAGTGATATTCTTCTGTGTTTTCCACAGGTCTCGTTGGGTTTTGTAAAAGTCAAAGTCTCGATTGTTATCCATGATTGACGGTGAGATCGTGTCCAAGGCATCGTGCAGGTGGTACTTCCCGCCTTCGAGATCCTGCTCGAGATCGGAGAAGAAGAATACATGTTCCGCGCACCGTAAAGTTGTCTTCACCTGAGTCGGAATCTTGGCCGCTGCTTCTGTTGCTCCAGTCTTGACTGCGATGACAATTCTCTGAGCGATGGCGGGGTGTGGACATGACTCTGCTCTGTGGGATTTGCTCGAGCTGGAGCTACGCGATTGTTCTGTTCGGCTCGGTGAGGAGAATGAAAACACCAAGAAAAGAAGAAGAGCTAGAACGGCCGCTCGCGTCCAGATCGACAATGATCGTGGAGTCCATCTCATCATGCTTTGTTCGACAACGGCAAGAAGATGAAGGCGTCAGGAGGCTCCCATGTTGGGTCGTCAAGCAAATCGTTTAATTAAGCACTGACAGGGACCCCTGCGTTGCTGAATATGACGTTGATCCGGCCTAGTCACGCCAACAGTATGATCAACAGGGATTCAAAAATCATGATAGGCCGAAAGGTGAGAATTTCTGATGCTCGCCGCACGCCTGCAGTACATGCATGACTTGAGAAGGTGGGGTGGCACAGCCTTCACTTTTAAGCGAATATAAATTCGGGTTTCAGAACTGTGGAGCAACCGGATACCAGATCCCGCGAGGTCCGGGAAAATCATGGGGTGCAGTCTCGGATGTTGAAGTTATGAATTTGAGATTGGGAATGATACGTACTTAACTGCCTATGAAGAAAGAGAAAAAATCCCTGTCCCCGAATATATTATCTACTCGCAAATATTCTATTAAAACTCTTGAGCATGTCTGGCAGTCCGGCAGCTTGACAATCGCGAAAGCAAGGCGTCGAATTCCTTATTCTTTTTGAATTTACACAATAATTGAGAGCATGCTGTCGATAACTACAGTAGACCCAGTCCAGGCTTTTAGATATCAAGCAATAGGCGAGTGAAAAGCTTCCAAGCACGCCCGCCGCCCCTGTGTACCAAATACACAATTTCTTTTGTACCGGTCACGATGGTCCCCATTCACTTCTCAGACCAGACAGCATTGATTTTGCTCTGACAATCTCCCAGGTGACGATAACCACAGTAGACGCAAAATGGAAACTCTCCGCATGGGGCTCCAACTGGGTGTAGGTTGCCGCATTGCGAACAGGGAATCAGGATATTTGGTGGATTAAGGGATGAGAAATCAGAAGTACTATCAGAGTTGTCGAGTGTCATTCTGTATTAGATTTTGGGTTCTGGCGTGGATAACTTGAAAGTGTTGATGTGGTGGCAGTGGAGGTGCGTGACAGTGGAGCTGAATGCAATGCAGAGCTCATTTGGGGGCACTTGCGTTTGTTTATAACCCAGAATCCCTCATCTTGTAGAGTCCAAATAGTTCTAGAATGTAGAACTAATTTCCAGACAGGCACCTTTTTTGCGACATATCAGTCAATTCATCCCTTTGCTGTAGCCTCCAGCTCCAACACAGTTTCAGAACTGTTGTGGGATTCTTGAGTCAGGACTTTAAACATTCTTGAATGTGAGATGGTAGCTTTCAGATCAGCCGGCAAAGTTGGGAACCTTTGACAAAACTTTCAAAGTCATTTGAAGTCAACAACATAGAGACATTGACTGCAGAATGTGGCAGAACGGAAATCTCCTGACTGACTTGAATACAACGTCGCTTCCCCTACCTGAGTTGGATTCTGACCTTCTAGTGACTAGTCACCGTCCGTCGATCTTGGCGGCAAGACACCCAGGTGTATCATATCATTGGAGAAAGCTATCTTTGCCTCCATAGCTACTCTCCCTGCCATGTGCAGCTTATCGGCGTTTGTGCCACCCTCTACCAGCCCATCCCCGACCCCGCACTCCTAGGACAAGCATTTGAAGGCTTATCACTCTTCCACATTATTTCTCCCGCATGTACAAAATGCCACCGCATGTTTGCATGTCAAACAGAATCTCAGCTGCGGAATATATTTGCGGAGCTTGGAACACTGTTTGTCTTTGTGTGGATTGCCGCAAAAATTGCACTTCGGCGGCGGTGCCCGTGCTATCGTAGCAGATCTAGTTAGCATCGCATCCCGCAGATTTTATCTATTCTTGTCAGAGAGACTCTTCAAGGAGAACTAGCTGAGACAAAGTGAAAGTCGTTCTTTGTTGTCAACGGGTTGTTGAAACTGGTTGGGTGGCGTCTGGCTCTTTGTTGGTGACCTGGTCAGTCTCTTTGTTCTATTTTCAGGGCTCGGAGCTGAGATCATATCTGGTATGATCAAGTAGAGAAAGCAATCTGTTTCAGCTTCGAAGAGTTAGATGTTTCTACTCCCTGCATGAGGACGTTTCCCCTCTTCTTGATGGTCTCGAGGATAGAAATCCACCCCTTTCAGGTCTGGATGGTATCGTGTAGCTGCCTTCTGATGGCTCCTTACGCATAGAGGAGATTGTTTGAAAGGCATTTGTTTGAAAAACGTATCAATTAGTTGTAACCATTCATGTTCGTACAAGGGGGCCAGTTTCCAAATTTCTAATTCCCAAAACGCCACAGTAAACAAACCTGCCAAGCCTCGCTAAGTAGCCCCGTCCCTATCTAAACATCCGCATTCTTTGTAGTCAAACAGTGTCACAGTCAGCCTCCTCGATGTTGACCGGACGCGTAACTCACAATGATTACAACTTCATCGTGGACGTAGATAGTACCAACACACGCAGCACGAAATGAACCTATCGCATGTGCCGCAGAACCAAGGTGAGGGGTATCCAGGACGGAGATAGGCGGTACATTGTTTATCGATGTGGCTGCCTCGGCAGTAGTCGCATATTCTCTGGATTGGGATCTGAGGATGCATAGTGCTAGGAAACGGTGCTGGATTTGATGTGATTGATTTATGGATGTAGTTCAATCAGGGCGGGTAGCTCGTTGAGGATGAACAGATCACCCGTTGGCTGGAGGCGATAGCTGCTTCTTATGTAGTGATAAAATGTGAGGTCTTTCCGTCCCTGTGCTAGAAGAATCCTTCAGGTCCCATATTTTGAGCCTGTTGAAACACTCAAACACTCCGTCGTGACTTCACTCGGCATCACTCGGCATCAGTTCTGATGATAAATGCCTTGCGCCTGGACACTTGTGATTCGGCTTATCTGAAATCATGTTTAACCCGCATCCACCCACTTAATGATCACTTATAACCGAGGGCAGAAAGCGCCTCGGAGCGGACTTATGAGATGGCTTCGACGAGATATGTCGAAACTTACCAACCGATGCAGTACCAAGTATCGTCTCTGACGGCGAGGGTGAAATCTCAAACATCCCACTTCAGCCGACTAGGTGTGTTAGTCTAAAGTGTGATACAGGGACATGCTCAAACACGAAAGTAGTAATGATCGAGTGTGACACAAGATTTCTCATTACCGCCTCCTACTACCCTCGGTACCATCTCCGTCACCCCTATTCCCAACATGAAACATACTTACCAAACCGATCGGCACGGAAGTACTTCCTTACACATCTTCAACAGCAGCACGTCAAGATTGACACCAAATATTCCCACCCGCCTTCGTCCCCATCCCTCAACCTCTCAACCAGAAATGTCTCCGTCAACCTCGACCCCGGTCCCAAGCCCTCCCTCCGTACCACCTCAAGCCTTCCATTCTGTCCCTACTGCAGTCCCGACATAAAAGATCCTCCAACGGACTGGTTATATGCAACTTTGTAATCTCAGAAAAAGGCAAAGAAGGAGGAGAGATAACAGACGAAGGGAGATGGAAAACTTGAGAAGCTGGTCATGAGTTGACGGAAAAAAGGGAGGAGCGCGCGAGGAAAGCTCAGAAGAAGGTTGAGAAGCAGGCTGAGAACAAGTATAAGTAGTATTGGAGAATGAAAGGAGCGAGATGGTAAAGAAGTGGAAAGCTGGCGGGGAATTGAGAGTCTGACCGAAATGTTGATTCACAAGTGAAGGCGCTCCGAGAGGCGAGAAAGCGAGGCTAAGGACGGTGCTTTATTTGAAGAAGTTGAGAGTAAGATGGGGGGAGGAAAGGGACAGTGAAATAAGGAAGGTTTGCAAACAGATGACAATGGAGACCTGGTCAAAAAGGAACATTCGTCTAATAGCAAGAGGCTCCATGATTCTGCATGCCTGCCATGCTCTGTAGAGATTCTCTGTCGCACATACCCCATGTGCAAGTGACGTTGAATATTGGCGGAACAAGACCCCATATTCTTACGAATTTAGATATCAAATATGTCATTGAGTCAGTTAATCCTTGAAAGTGGAGTTCGCCTGTAGCATGATCCTTGCTACAACTCGGGGAACTTAATAAGCTCTGTTGTCAACTTTCAGAACACTGCCAGCTGGCTCGCAGACAGCCAAACCCAACATAATGGATTATTTGATCATGAGATTCAATTATCTCTACGTCAAACTGACAGCCATGACGCGTGGAGGGATAGGACTTTCGGCTCTAGTAAAACGCACGTTGTGAGCTCGGTCTGCAGAGCACAACATGCTTCGACATAGCAAAAGAAGATCTGTAGGTATGGGGGTGGAGAAGAGCGACGGGATGCTGTATATATGCATTTGGTATGCAAGAAACCGTACCACACTTGATTGAAGTCAGCTCAAAGTTTAAAGATAGCAGTGTTGACGCATCAGCAAGCGTGAATGTCGAGATCACTCGTTTCGTTTGATTCGATGCAACCCAGTACCTCGCTTAGAAATGGGGGGGGGGTATTTACATTTACGCCCCCCCAGCAGCACCCATGAGTTAGAGCTGGAAAGTCACAAGACGTACTTGCAACAGAAGAAAGGAAGCATATGACCGATGACGCTAGCAAAAAGAAGGTTCTCCAAACGCGGTCTCGGTCTCCCATCGACTTGGGAAAATGCCAATTTACAGCGCCGTGGAAGCCTCGAAGCGGTCAGCGCGCCTGGTTCAAACGGCAACGTTACTGGAGTTGGCAACAGCACCAGTGCTTGACAATATACTACTTGTAGCTAGCTGGATGAGTGTGCCAACTTGAAGGTGGAACGGATACCTATGCCAACTGGCAAATGCAAACCCCATCTAGATCCCAAACCAGGAAAAGCCACCGTTCGAGAGAGATTGTCCTCAAACCACCTATTTTCTTTTCATTACTTCCTGGAGCTTCGTGATGAATGATCATTTCTGTTCAAATGGCTAAGTTATAAGTTTGAATTTTGCCTGCATGGCGGCCAGTAGCGAGCACGCAGCGGACGCTGTCTTCGTCGAAGGAGAAAGCTCGTGCGTGAACGAGCGAGTGAGCAACAGACCGAAGACCTGGACGAGGGTAAACTGATCCCTGATTCCAGTTATCGTCTCCTATCTCCAGGTATAGCTGCTAGATAATAGATACATATCTCTCAATAGCCAAGGATCGGTGGACACGCGAATCTGAGCTCATACAGCGCCTTCAGTTCGGGGACGGCTGAAGCCATGTGATACTGACTGTCCAGCGCTTAAGAAATAGAGGTTGTCCGACAAGCTCGTGGATCTCTTCAAATCATAGGCCATTACTATTCCTTTAGAAGTTAACAAGATCAGGTGGCAGATCTATGTTGAAGGCAAATGCCATGGTGTTGCCATCTCTCGTTTTGCTGTCATCTCGCCAGCTATTATTAGCGAAACTAATCACCAGCCTCCGAGGAACGGGTTTATCTTTTGCACTTCGAGGATTTTGTGTTTGTATCTCTTAGCATATTTATCTTAAACTCAAAAAGCATGACAATTAAACCAAGGCACTGAGACTCCAAGACTCGAACCCATTGAATCTTTATGCAAGCCTTGATGTCAAGTGTCTGGCTCCTTGGAACTCTGTTTTGACGGGAATATATGTACAGGCGCTGTGTAACACCCATCGAGGCATGAAGGAGATGGCCTTTATCAGAATCCGTATGTACGGACTTTCTCGACAGCTAAAGGGATGTTAGCATGTCAATGCCGAGTACAGGGTGAGCACTCGGGAGAGGGGTTGATGGGAAAAAGGCTCAGGATGGGAGGTTATTTTGTAACCCAAACCTTACAAGAAGAAGAGTAAAGATATAGTGAAACTGCGCTTCGTCCGCAAGGGGAATCTTCAAGTATCATCAATGTTGCTGAAACTCCAGCCTTCTGGTGGACACCACAGCTCTTAGAACCGCTGTAGTTTTCTGAATTTCTCAATTTATACATACGCCTCTCAGACTGGATTTTTTGCCATATTCATAGCTGCTACGAGCATGAATTCTATCGTCATCTCAATTTCAGTGTTGGAAGGTCTGCAAAGATACGCAATCTTCTTCAACACATCACTCTCCCACTGCCACTGCCACTGCCCCGCACACCTCTAGACTCCTGAGCCACAACCGAAAATTAGGGAGAAGGGTATTTGAGGCGAATTCTTATTCCAAAAGAGAATCGAGAGAACATGAGTGCGTGAGTGTGATGTTGTATGCCGAGAGAAAGGAGCTCGAGATGGAGATGAGGATGGAGGAATCCGAAGCTCGATTTGAGGAGATTGAGATGCCAAAGAGAAAGGAGACGGAGAATAGAGGCTTGATTGAGACCGAGGAACTTGTTGATGTCGGCATCAATGAGGGTCTCAGTGCTAAGATCAAGATGGACGAGAGGCAAGCGATGGAGATGGAGAAGAGACTCTGGAGCGGTAATACAAGTCCCGTTGATGCTGGCATCGATGAGGATCTCAGTTGCATGATCACGATGCAGGAGATGACCTCTCCAGAGCTGGTAGATACCTCGTCTAAGGATGATGCCCATCTTGATGCTGGCATCAGTAAAGACCCCAGTCCTAAGTCTGAGATGGAAGAGAGAAACGCCGAGATAGAAAAGGAAGCAGAGAATGAGGTTCGCGTTGATGCTGGCATTGAGGTGAGCCTCAAGAACCTTGATCTTCGGCCCGGAAGATTCAGTGCATTCACTTGGAGATTGAGGAGATAGTGGAGCGGTCCTCCTGTTTCTGCTCCGTCGCTACCATTGAAAGAAGGGAAGTAGGTAGGTAGATCTGAAGTGAGGGGAACTCCTCTCCGCTCCTGTCCTCAGGACTGATAAAGTGCAAACCATATTCCTGAGAAGACATCATGCTCGTTAAGAACATCGTGACATTTGTGTAGTAAAGCCGCAAAGAGGCTCAATGACTTTGACTCAAATGATGATTGGGAATGAAAGCCAAGCAAACGAGACCTTTCAGCTGTAACAGAACAATCAAAAAGACATATATCTCCTCGGCCCATGACTCAATGATAGAAGTAATGGCATCATCGTGACCATGCCGAGATCCACGAGGTCTCGTGAGATGTCCACCAAGTCTCCCCACAGCTCTCCCCAAACTTTCAACTCCACTCCGAGAAAGCACCGATCAAGCGCGCGGGGAAGCGAACAAGTCATGATTTTACCTAACGTGAAGCTGAAGCTGTCAGATAGTTGTAGTTGTGGATTGCTCCTAAGCTCCTTTCCGTATTGAATTTTCTTTGCAGTCAATAATGAAGCTGCAAGTGCGGCGACTGACGGGTGGCCAGCCTAGACCTCGCCTCATCTCGTAATTATGCTCGCCAAAAATGTTGGACCTTCGGACGCTTAAGATGCGCCCAAAACAGGGGTCAAATTTTCCTGCACCTCAGATCCTCTCTCCCAACGAACATGGGCAAAAACTCAACTGAGAGGTTCTCAACGATGCCGGATATTCTCTTTTGCTGACCGGGTTGGGTACGAAGAATGTTTGAGGCGAATTGCCTAGGGTTATGTATGCAGATTTGCAGGAGGGTCAGCAATAACGATGCACCTTTAAAATACCTGATGCTGGAGATTGAGGGTCCACCCGCGCTGCAAGCTAGACTGGGTGCAGGATCTTGATTTAGCATGTCTAGCTCTACGTCTGGAGGAAAAGTGGAATTCGCGGAGATGGTTTGAAGCATCGTGCCGTGTCACCGTGTGTCCTGTCAAAACTCAAAGGGGCTGGATGTCAATAAAATTGGAGAGAGGGCGGCCCAGGCCAGGCCAGCAGTCTGCTCAAAATGTTGCGAGGGCAAACCCTTCCATAGCAACCACTAGGTAGCCAAAGGAATGAATGGAAATGAAGCGACAGCGACGTGTTGAGTTTGCAGCAGCCACAACATCTCTGAGCATTCCGAGGTCGTACGGTGATTAGCTGGCTTGAGGAAAAGAGAGTTTGATGCTTGCGATCTTCACTTCCTTCAACCCCGCATCGTGCCGCTCCATCATGTTTCCCTTCCATCCAGTTGCGTGCAATCTTTACGGTCTGCTGTTGTCGCGCAAATGACCGTTGGACAATGACGGGACGTAGGGTGAGGTCATGCCAGCAGGGATATAGCAGCGGGCAGGGTTCCATCAGTGCACTGAAGATGGCCCCGCCCTCTAGCAGATCCAATCAAAAACATTGTTGAGCTCGAGGTGGATCAGTCTTGAGCTTAGCGAGCCACCAGTCGGTGCCAAGCGCTCGCCCATGTCCGTTCAATCCCAGTTACAGTAGCTCGTCCTCCCAACCTTCCGACATTCGAGGGCAGCTTGGAGCAGCAGCAGAACGAAAACCGTCTGGGCACTGGAGAGCTCTTCTCTTTTTTCCTCTTCCCTTCCGACTCCTTCCTGCATCCTTCCTGCATCCTTCTTCCTCAGATCTCTTCATAAGAAGGCCCCTCACTCATTCAATTGAGGCCGATTCATTGTTCTGCGCGACTGAACAATTCTCTTTTTGTTGGACATTCCTAATTGACGCTGGTGAGTAAACAAATTGATTTCTAGCAACAAACCCCGTTCCCACATGCGGATAGCTGACTTGATCATGTGGGGAAAGCTCCATTGCGAACGTCAGAGCTCCAGGAAACCGACACGAGGAACATCCACTTCTACGCGCGAATCGTGAATCTGCGAAAGAAGCAGGTTGTCGGCTCTTTGTGTGAATTGAGATTGACGCTCCTTCCTCTTCCAAACTTGAAGCCCAGGATCTGGACGCCGATCGCGCCACCGGCTTCATCATCTTACTTCAACACCACCACCACCATTTCCTCACATCAACCAATTTTCAGATCTGTAACATTTCCACAACACAATGGTGGAAACAAATAGAGACATCCGGAACCACTATCTCTTTGAGATAGCCACAGAGGTCGCCAACCGAGGTACGTTACATCAGAAAGCCGTTGAAGACTGCCACTAATTGAGAACAGTGGGTGGTATCTACTCCGTGATCAAATCCAAGGCGCCTGTCACAACCGCAGAATATGGCGACAGATACACCCTGATTGGGCCTCTCAACAGGCAATCGGTCAGTCTAATTGTACTGAACCTCCCGAGAAATGCTAATAAGAGTAGGCCGCTGTTGAGGTGGAAGCTTTAACTCCAACGAACCCCCAATTGGCCGCGACGATTGAGGCTATGGAATCGAGAGGAATTGGCATTGTCTATGGTCGATGGTTGATTGAGGGAGCTCCAAGAGTTATTCTAATCGATACAAAGACTGCATACCGATTTCTGGACGAGTGGAAGGCAGATCTCTGGAACACGGCAGGAATCCCATCTCCACCAGGCGATGACGAGACCAACGAGGCAGTGGTCTTTGGTTACCTTGTCGCGTGGTTCTTGGGAGAGGTAAAATTACCAAAGTCAATTGGAGACATCAGCTAACAGTTCCCAGTTCGTTGCCCACGAGAAGACCAAGGCAGTCATCGCGCATTTCCACGAGTGGTTATCCGGTGTTGCTCTTCCTCTCTGCAAAAAGCGTCGCATTGATGTCACCACAATTTTCACTACCCACGCAACCCTTCTTGGTCGATACCTTTGCGCAGGTTCTGTCGATTTCTACAACAACCTACAATACTTTGATGTGGATGCGGAAGCTGGAAAGCGTGGCATCTACCATCGTTACTGTATCGAGCGCGCCGCTACACATGCTTGCGATGTCTTTACCACTGTTTCCCACATTACCGCCTACGAGTCTGAGCATCTGCTGAAGCGCAAACCTGATGGTGTACTTCCCAACGGTCTCAACGTCACCAAATTCTCCGCCATGCACGAGTTCCAGAATTTACATCAACAGGCCAAGGAGAAGATCCACGATTTCGTCCGGGGGCATTTCTATGGACACAACGACTTCGACCCAGAAAATACCCTATACTTCTTCACTGCCGGACGTTACGAGTACAGAAATAAAGGTGTTGACATGTTCATAGAGTCCTTGGCTCGATTGAACCACAGACTGAAGGCCTCCGGGTCAAAAATGACGGTGGTTGCATTTATCATTATGCCAGCGCAGACACAATCTCTGACCGTGGAAGCTCTGAAGGGACAAGCAGTGATCAAGTCGTTGCGAGACACAGTTGATGTTATTGAGCGTGGTGTTGGAAAGAAGATCTTCGAACGGGCTCTCAAGTGGCATGATGGTGAGCCAATGCCCGATGACAAGGATTTGATCACCAGCCAGGACCGCATCTTGCTCCGCAGACGGTTATTCGCCATGAAGAGACATGGTCTGCCACCTATTGTTACCCATAACATGGCCAACGATGCGGAGGATCCTATTCTCAACCAAATCCGACGAGTCCAGCTTTTCAACCACCCATCCGATCGTGTCAAGATTGTCTTCCACCCCGAGTTCTTGAACTCTGCCAACCCAGTGCTGCCAATGGATTACGATGAATTCGTCAGAGGTACACATCTTGGTGTTTTCTCTTCATACTACGAGCCATGGGGGTACACACCAGCAGAATGCACGGTGATGGGCGTTCCAAGTATCACAACGAATCTATCAGGTTTCGGATGTTATATGGAGGAGTTGATTGAGAATTCGACCGATTACGGAATTTACATCGTTGATCGTCGTATGAAGGGTGTGGATGATTCAGTAAACCAGCTCACATCGTACATGTTCGACTTTGCCGGAAAGTCCCGCCGTCAACGTATCAACCAGAGAAATCGTACCGAGAGATTGAGCGACTTGTTGGACTGGAAGAGAATGGGTATGGAGTACGTGAAGGCGAGACAGCTGGCCCTCCGAAGAGCCTACCCAGCATCCTTTAGCAGCGAAGAGGAAGACGACTTCATCCCAGGTATCGAGCAGAAGATCTCAAGACCGTTCAGTGTCCCTGGCTCGCCAAGAGACCGCAGTGGAATGATGACTCCTGGTGATTTTGCAAGTCTGCAAGAAGGAAGGGAAGGATTGAGCACTGAGGATTATGTTGCGTGGAAGCTTCCGTAAGTTTTTCCCTGCTCTAAACTGGAATTGTGCTAACAGATATATAGTGAGGAGGAAGATCCCGATGAGTACCCATTCCCTCTCACCCTGAGAGCGAAGCGATCAACAGGTCCAACGAGTCCCGCCGAGCCGGTCATCACAAACGGAACTTCGTCGTAGTCCTGGTGATGGTTTTTGGAGGGGAGGAGAGCTGAGTGAGACGAGAAATTTTATACGAACGATAAGGGCAGAGGAATGGGACATAAGAATGGAACGAATGTGGATAGGGTGCGACGGGATGAAAGGACAAAACTAATCATGTACTAAGATGTCTCCTTTTTGAGTGAGAGCTTTTGGCTCCTCTTTTCATTTTTCTTATTCATTATTCATTCATCCATGGCACTGCGCTGGGTTGTTTTTACTGCATACGTATCTGAACATCTTCTGCTTTTTGTGCCGCTTCGTGTCGATAATTGTGCTTGTCTGCTTGCTGTCTCGTCTCAGCGATTAGCTGATGGTTGTGTGGTTCCCGATATCGATGCGTCTGAAGGTCTATGGACTGGAATGGGTGCATGTTTACTTTGTTAGCTTGCTACATCGAGCTGTTGAGCTTGCTTGATTTTCCCGTGTGCGAAAGAACGAAGGCTACACGATCTCATTCACAAATTGTACAAATCATCTATGTATAGGTCAATTCAAATAAGATCTATCAGGTTCAAATCTTCCGTGCCACCCATGCTTCCACTCCATCTCAAAAAAAGCAGAGGTCTAAATGTGAGAATTGCGTTCGTAGTTGCGTTGGTCTCGTCTGGTCTGTACAGTGCAAGACCTGCGAGCGACTTTCCTGTGGATTTGGGCTGACCAAGTAAAACTGGTAAGGTAAATAGGTATATTGCGCCCTTTGGTGGGAGGAAACATGTGATGTGCGGTGCTAGAAGGTAGGTAAGTGTGAAGGGATACAGGGGATATAAAAGATCTTCTCAGAGAGAGCGGGTGATGTTTGGAGAGGGCAAGTCCCGTCCCAAGTGGGGTTATAGAAGTTGCATAGTGGATGTGAGGGGTTGGTTGGGGTGCTGGGAGGTGTGGAAGTGGTGATCTTGATGATAGGCTTGTTGAGGAGTCGGGACGGATTGGGTTTGGGAGGACGAGAACGGAGGGATTGAGTGAGCAACATAGAGAAAAGGAGACGTGTGAGCTGTGTGTTGTTGTTGCTGTTGTTATCGGGAGTGCTGTCGAAGCGATCTTTGGCATGCAAGGAGCTGTTGTTGTCGAAATCCGAATAGTGCTAAGTCTCCATATGCTGGGAGATTCGAGGGATATCAGTCATCCTCGACGCCGTCTACGGGGATTCGGCGAGTACGACATCGCTGCGATAGCAAGTAAAGAATGAGAAGCTGGGCGGTCGATGCCTGCCTCCAGCCATAGCCCTTCACAATATGGGCCTCGTCATCGTTGTGGTAGATTATGGTGGGACATTGGCTGGTTTTTATACTTGCAGGGACTCAAGTGAGGATGTATCATCCTTGAAGGGTGACTGTTTTTGGTTTTGGGATCATGGAGCCATGTATCGGAGTTTCCCTGGTGAATGGGATTGAATTGTGCCAGATTCATGGTGCGCGACATTCAGAAACTGAGTGAATGAATTGCACTCTCATTCAATTCAGGTAAGTCGCAGGAGTGCAGTTGGTCGGAAGAGGCGGGAAACAGTATAATAACATGGTCTATGTTATAGTCGAGCCATCGACCAATAGACACTTAACATAGTGGGATCGAAAGGCTCTGAAAGTATGAGGAGCATGTAGCTCCAACTACCTTTCGCAGACTGTCTGAAATAGTCATGTTCCACAGCCGGTACAGGAGCTTCTGTATTGTGTACATATCTTCAGGGCTAGTTTGAGATAGTGTTTGCGGTGGTTTACTGCTGTCGTAATGTTGTTTGCTGTCAACCTACCCATTTTGATACCTCTACGAGACCTATCTTAATGGATCTACAGACTCCGAAGAGGGAAAACCGTGGGCGTGATCTAAATTTAAGGCAAATTTCTTCGTTGTCGATCTTATGAGCAGGTCGATTCAGCTGCATGACTTCTGTTACAATAGACTGCTTGGTTACCGTCCGCCAGATGCCAGAAAGTGTCTCATCGCCTCTGACGATATGGTATTGAGAGGTACTGAAAGCCGGCTTATATGATTATCTCTTCTGTTAGTGTTATGTGAGTAGAAGAAGCTTAGATGGAGGATTTCTCTCGGATTGGGAACGAATAATTTCTGATTGGCAGTCAATGACGGGCGCGACTGGAGCAAGCCGAGCCGCCCGACAAAATGAGAAGTATATGAGGATCTGTCATGCCAGGGTTGAGTGAGTATGGCCGCTAAGAAGGTCACACCGCACTTATGCTTGGTCCTGATTAGCGGACGGCGTTGTTGACTTTCAGTCACTTTGATCAGCAAGCATCATGTTTACCGCCCAGCTGCTAAGCGAGGGCTAATCCTCCAGTCCGAGATCTCTAGGCGCTGGGTAAGCTTTGCGATATCTCCTTATACTTCCCTCAGTGCCATTTCTTTTTCGTAATCTCTCAACTCAGATCCCTTAACCCTCCTCTAGATCAAAGAGAATTCCTGATGACTGGCTCTTTCCAACCACGATCTATTCACCACGAAGAATGGTCCACAACCCACTCGTCTATAAATGCCCTTCTCAACCATTTCAAGTAAAAGTACGCAGAAATCTGCTTCATCTTCCTTTCGATCTCTAGGATTACTGAATTCATTTCGCTGGAATCCAAAAAAGCAGAGGAAATCTCTTTCGGTTGTGAGATCTGACATGATGACCCGATCCATGAAGAACCTGGCTCCGCATTCACGACCACCGCAGCGAATCACACAATTGAATGGCGCTTGTCCCTTTCGCGCTTTCACCGCAACCCCAAGTAGATATCCTTCCAGTCTCAAGGAGCCTCGAGTGACGAGACCGTATGGATTGTGGGTCCCGACTTCACAAATGATATCCACCCATCCCACATACTCATCGCGTATTTGCCTCTCGGCTTCCCGCTCCTGCTCCTGTCCATCAAGCTCGCGAATCGACCTTTCAGATATTTCTCGTTGAGCACCCCACCGCACTCACAATCGCATGCGCTCTTGCATTCAAAGACCACTTCGCCATCTGTAAAATGCAAGATCCTCGTCGCAAGGAACCGCTCCTGGAAACACCACGCACGCTTGAAAAGCGGGTAGCCCGCATCCAAATCCTGATCTGCTCGTCCAACACTCTCCATCATCGAAGATGCAAAGAACTGGATGTGACTATTGGGATGGCGAAGCACCAATGGAACTTTCGACCTGCTGGCTTCAACAGTCTCGAGATGTTGAGATTGATGTTTACGGGTGGTGCTTGGACCGAGCAGGATTCCGGTGGATGTGTTGGCAGAGATGGTGACGTAGGAGTTTGAGTAGACGTCTGCCATTTTGGCCGACTCGCTGGCCAGTCCACGGGGTCGTCTTGGATAATGCATAGTGAGTCGATCCAGAGGTAACGGACGCCTAAGAGGCGCGTGAGGGTGATGGCGTCCTGGAATGTGAGAGATAGAGAGTGCCAGGGAATTTGTGATTTTCTAGAGGACAGGGTCGTGCTGGTAGTTGTCAAAAGCTGGCTTTTACCCCATTGGTGGCTGAGAGCTGTGTAAAAGGCTCTATGCGAGTTTGTTTCGTGGAGCGTGATTTCATCTGCGGGTGAAGTGCCGATATCTATCACGCGCTTTGGTAGGAGAGGAACATCTTCAGCCTGGCATTTCGGGTGGTTCTTCAAGCATCCTTGAATCCAGCTTTCGAGAAGTGTAATGTTCTGCTCGGGAACTGGTGGCATCTTTCTTCCTGGCAGTATTTTCAGCGGGGAATATGTTCCCGAGAGTATTTCTTGAGAATTCTCCGCACTGGATAGACGATTAGATGGGTGGAGAGAAAGTCCGGCGGAATGAATCACTCCATTGATCGACGAAACGAGATAGCTCACCTTAAGTCTTCTACCTCGTAGACGAATTCTCTCTGCCCAGCATAGTATCGAGGTGCTGCAACGACGACAGAGGTGGTAAGCGTATGGTGCGATTGTCCCCAAAAGTGGAATTTAGACTCTGCCGTGATCGCTATCCCAAGGTCTTCATGAACAATTTCAAGAGCACGACAGACAAGCCCACAAATCGGGCATCCCGTTTGTGCATAATTGTTTTTTATTCTATCGATCTCCCAGGGCCTTGATTGACGAAGGAAGAAGTGGTGCTCAGTGTCTTCCGGACAAGAGGCGGACATCATTCCTTCCGGCATTAGAAGGGGGCAGCCTTTAATGGTGAGGTATCTTTGGTAGAAGTACTTTGCAGACGATTCTGAGGTGGAGAGGAATGTTCGGATGTTCACTTGGTTACTCGATTTACGTACTCATATGCATGAAGATCATGTACTTGGCTCGTGGCAGACGCTGGTTGGCCAGAGTTCCAGCAGGTATAATATCACCCTAAGATCACGGTGTTGTTGAACATGAATAGGATCTGTGTTCCTGACGACGCCGAAGTACTTGAATGTCGTCCGGGCTTGAGATGAATATACACTCGCATTGAAGCTAAGAGATAGAGTACGGGGGCATTGAATTTCGCTCAGATCAACCCCACCACCACCCCCCAACAAGAGAGAGCCATTGCTCCTCCAAGCATATAAACACTCACTCTCTGCTCCCCAATCCTGGTCCTAGCCCGAGCACTCTCAGCTCGATCTCGAACTCGAACAGCAGAAGCGGGAGACTTGGTCGCATAAATTCGGCATAGACTAGACATCTGATCGAAGTTTAAGCAAAGGACTGGTAACTGATTCAGAGTGTTTAGTCGAAAGCCAGATGAACCAAACTCCTGATTAAATCAGCGATACATAGAAGGATGATTGCCATTCTTCTTTTCGTTGTTGCCAGTGCCTCCTCTATAGTACCTTTCTCTTGTTATTCCAAAGACGAGTACAACACGAAGCACCACGCGACAAATCTTCAGATGAAAATATGTATCTAGTAGCTTCCTTCCTTCCTTCCAATCTGCAAGTATAGGTACCCCTTCAGAGGCTCGCACACAAGGAGTCGGGGACTGCTGGCCAATCTCGGTTTTCGAAACCAGCGACTGCAGCGCGTCATGGAGAGGAATGGAGGTAAAAGGACGGTGCTTGGGGTTATATATAGCCGGCGTTGTATGGTAGGGGTGGAAGATAGAGGCTGCAAGAGAGGGGGCAGAGAGATAGATGAATCGAGGAGGGAATGTTTTGGTGAGCGGAGGAGTAAACAGAGAAGAGGAGAAGAAGAAGAGCTAATCTATATATGTTGCAGGATACTTCCAGAAAGTCATTCGACCGTGTGGGAACAGGATATTGATGGTGCTCTATTCCTGATCTCAAGAGAATACTCGCGTCTTGCGCCTCCTACCTCACAGCCATCACAAACTCTCTTGATCCTACCTGGCCCTCTGGGAGCCATTTCCAAGACAAGGAATCCTCCAGACTGAACATCTGAACATCGCCTTTCACGTAGACTCAAGGCAAAAGGGACAACAACAATAACACTATCATTAAGATCTAGCATTACTCTGACTTTTTCCGTAATGCAAAGCAAACTCTTGCTAGTCATGAAATGAAGAATTCAAAAGGGTAGTCTGTCTCTCGTGGTATCCGCTCCCAAAAATGCGTCAGGAACTCCTCCCTCCCTCCAGAGGTTCCAGGACCGATCCAATCCGGATGAATTCCCCTCAGTATCCAAAAAGTCCCCTATCTACAATCCATCCATCGGCCCGTTCATCAAAAGAAGAAACACGTGCCCATATCGACACCCACCACCCCTTCACGTCTACTCAGATCCATAAATGTCCAGAGCTGGATATCTCAAAGCGGCTTAATCCGCCTTCTCAACAAGATACAAAAACTTCCAGAACCCCAAAAACGCAAACCCCGTATACGTAACCGGCACATACCTCGCCCCGCGTCTAATCCACCACATGGCCACAGCCGCCGCCCACCCGGGCCCTACGATCGCCCAACCCATGCGACTCCTAAACGCCGCCGGTACAATATGCCTATACAGGATCATCTCATCATCATAGTACTTCCTCGCGTGCCTCGCAAACGCGCGTTTCGAATGCGTGTACTCTTGCATTACGGTATTGCCTGGTGGCGAGGGGTGCACTTCCGCTTCGCTGCCGACGTACCACACTTCTGGGAGGAGGAGGGAGTGGCCTGGGCGGGCGCGGTAGTGCGTTTTGAAGAGCTCGATGAGCTGGACTGCGGAGGTGCAGTTTGCTTCCATGGGGTTAGATTTCGAGCCGTGGGAGAGGATCAGGATGTCTGTGTTTTGCAGGATGGGGATTGCGGCGCTGTAGTCTTTGTAGGACCACTCTTTTCCGAATTTGAGATCTTGGATTATGGAGGGGAAATCGGTAGCTAGTTCTGCTTTGAGGGCGGTGCCGAAGGCGCCGGAGGAGCCGGTCATGGCGATGCGGCGAGAGCGGATGGAGCATGAGGTCCCGGTTATCCAGTCGAAAACGCGGAAGCAGGAACCGATGTAGGAGGACGGGTCGACGTGGTGCATGGCGTGGTATTGGGGGCCGACGACGAAGGAGTTGGGGTCTTTGGGGACGACGGTGGGGTAGGATTTGTGGTTTGAGTCGCGGCCTTCGAGGAAGGCTACGACGAGAACACGGCCGACTTGGAAGATTGTTACGAGGGTGAAGAGTCTCTCTGATAGGAGACCTGGACCGGTAAGGTTGAGAGACTGGGCGATGCGGTAGCCTAGCCATGTTCCGCAGAGCTGGCAGGAGAGTTCCAATGGTAGTTCGATGAGCATGTTCTGGATGAGATATCGGTTGTTGAATTTGAGACGGCGATTAAAATACAGATGATGCACTTCATGAAGGTATCCTATCTGACGGAGAATCCAGTATTGTGATTTTGAGAATTTGTGTAGTGCGAAATGTGCGACGTCGAAGAAGAATGATCCGGCAAAGTAGAGCCAGAGACTGGATATCACCACGACCCACCACGGCGAACCTGTGAGACCCTCCCAAGCAAAGTAAAATATACTCTCTGGTATTTTCACAGCATCTTCTGGTAAACTCCTCCACGCTAACGTCTGTAATGATTCCATCTTGGGCAAATGATGTAAATATGGCGAACAAATATTTTCAAATCCCTTGACTCCACGTGAGCAGCGTGGGAATACCCAGGAATCTGGTCCTCGGTGCGAACAGGCTAAGGGACGGAATTAATCCAGAATTCGATTGCTTTCACATCCACTAGCAATCCCGAGTGATGTTGTTCTTCCAATAGGGACGAAATCAGAATCCCAGGCAGATTTCCTGATCAAGGAATGACGAAGTTTTCGTATCCAAAACGCGCTCCAGATGTTTCAATCCTTCGGACGACCCAAAAATACCCCGCGTACTCAAGAGTCATGAACTCCTCCCAAAATGCCTAGCTCGTTAAAGATCAGAGAATCTCACAAAAATAAAATCCAAGAGTCAGCGTCCAAGTCGAAGTAAATATCCCGAAAGTGGCACGGAATCAAGATTAAGATCTTGATCGTCCTGGGCTGGCTGGCTGGCTGATGTCAGAGAAGCGTTGACGAACCGGTCCGTGAGCGAGGCAAAGCCAGAAATTTTAACGATCAACGCAATTCAGGTGACCAACAAACACTCTGTCCTTGTCGAAAAAACAGATATCAGTTCTGTCCTCTTCCCTCAATTCCAGGCAGAAGGGCGCAGTTCTTTATCGATCTGTGAGGCACAGCAATTTCAATGCAGGTCGTTGAATGAATGAGATCGAATCGCGTTGTACAGCAGTTGTTGCTCCCAGCCACCACACCGACATGTCCTTCTCATCAAACCTGAGCGAGACCTGAGACAGACCACCCACAGACAGAGACAATCGGACGGAGAGATAAAGATAAAAATTTGGTAGGTGAGATGGGCGGGATCGATCCAATATCCAACGCGACGTCAATTGTCTCTCATGGCAGGCTGACCGAGGTGTGAGCTGAGAGCGCTGGTGTTGTTGGTGTTGGTGTAGGCGGGATGATTATGTGAGAGTAGAGTGAGGAAAGGGATTGAATGAAGGAGGATGGAGATGAGAATGCCGATACGAGATCAATTGATGGAATGGAATGGATTTGCACAGCCCAGTCGTAAAGTGCGCATCAAATGCTTATCTGCAGGCAAAGTAGTCGTAAAGTAGAGTAGTTTGAAGTTTGCGCGCGTATTACTTCCATCCATCCCTCTCTCGGTTCATCCATGCGAAGATGCGAGCAGCCTATCCAATCCAATCCTATCCAATCCAATCCTATCCTATCCTATCCTATCCTAAACTCTCTCTCCTGGTGTGTGTGTGCCTGTGCCTGCGCCAGCGCACAAAAGAATCCCACAAAATGCCCACAAATTCCCCATTCTTCAGCGTGCAGATGGTCACGTGTAGCTAATTTCCTGGCCGCTCAACGGCTCAAGCCCCTGAAAACCCACTGAGCACCCCCTGCAGATGGAAGTGTAACTCTATTCGGTAGCTCGGGATCCAGCCCTGCCCTGCCCTGCCCTGCCCTGCATCTCCACTGCAATTGCACTCATGTAAGGTTTGGCGCGGTTGAATACACACCGAATACGGGATAAACGCAGCTTGGAATTTAAACGTGATGAGAGATTTAGCATTTCTGTGGGGAATGCATGAATGATCGGTCGGGATGATGATGACAATGACATGGGTTCTTGGCGACCGTTGTTTGCAGGTGAGACGAGCACGAGGGAAAGGGAAAGGGAGGGGGGCAGGGGAAGAGAGAGGGACTCAGGGGTCGGGAGGGAGAACGGGCAAGGGATGTGAAAGTGACGTGAGTTGGGGGTGAGGTGGGTGCAGGTGGGTTGAAGAATGAAGAGACACCGAGGGTATGGATCGCACCGCTTCCGTTGACCTCTCGCCATCGGATTGGCCCGTCTGCATCTCACGATGTGTGTTCTGGTGCCTGACTAGTCCCAAACATTGCATGCCCAGGAGTGCCCAGCCTCAGACAAAAAAGCTTCACTTTCAGATCTTCTGCTGGGGGTGGAAAGACAGCTAGGAGGAGCAGCAACGGATGGTCTTTCTCTTACCTTCCATCATCCATGCCTTCGATGCGATGTTACCATACGAGAAATTTAGCCGTGAGCCGGGACACCCCGTATCCGCCAGTCACTGCGCCCCCTGACTACTGAGATCGAGGGAGATCAGATTACATCAGATCTTTTCCCTGATGTCTTCAGATGGCTGTTTGAACTTTGGGATGATCGCACCACGGCTCCTCAAATTGGCTCTGTCCCGCTGTGTCACAGCGCTTTGCGGTGGGTTGGTCCGTTTTGGAAGAACCGCTTGGACTTCTGGATGGAAGGTGGCTTTCTTTGTTGGCTTTCAACACAAAATGCCGTGTTTGACCCATACCTCTTGTCATTTAGAGCATTGCTCTAACCTTTCCCATCATGAAGCTCTCGTTGCTCGGTCAGTGCAATAGCCAAAACGCTTTCTTGAAATGTCGGTTGGATATGGCCGTTGGGACTTGATCAAATCGGCCGGCCATCGAGTCCTACGTCCTACTTTCAACTAGCTTTCACAATCTAAGTACAGCCTCTGAGCCATTCAAAAGTATCTATCGTCCTCCTATGTCTTTCGTCCATTTCCTCTGTAAATCAACAAAAACAAGACACTGCCCCTTCACCAATTTCACAAGAACCCTCGCATCATCATCAACAGCAGCCATTCCAAGGGCACAACCCAGACCCGCCTCCGCAATACATCTCAAAGCGGAGGTTCAAAGCAGCAAATCAGAAATACTTCCCCGCGCTCATGCCAATGAACTGCCTCGACTGGAGTGGTGGGTGATGACGACGGTTCATCCATGGAGATGTCGAAGAACATCATTTAATATCCCAACAGTGCCGGAGATTCAGTCGTTAGACCCCGTCTACATCGTCCTCAACAGCAGTACTACCCAACTCAATTCACAGGTCCGGCGATGAAGACCACTGAAAAGACATACTCTTGAAATCAGATTCTCCAACGTCTAACTGTAACTGACGTCAGCAGAAGAGGGCATCGAAAGCGCTCCTCCAATTCTCAGACCGGTCCGAGGAACGTCCCGAGGAAGAAGAAGCAGGTTCCAGTCAAGTTTGATATCAAGATAGAGCATTGCCTTGACGAATGGGAAGAAGAGCTGGTTCTCCGCAACTCGTGAAAAGCGCAATACCTCTCACACGCTTGTTGATCCGACTGTTCCATCATTACCTCCAAGAGTTCCTAGACTGGGATTCTCAGCTCTACAATCAACAGTCTCCAGTTCCCTCTGCGTCACATCAATCACCACAAACAGCTCAACGGGGACGTCTCTTGCTCTGGTCTTGATCCTGGCCCTTCACATTTAGCATAAGTTGCACGAGCCGTGCATCCCTGTAGCGTGGAGATGCTGATAGATGTAGCTTTGGCTGAAGATTGAAGATTGAAGATCAAAAGGGCATCTCTAAACAATAGGAACAGATAACTCTGGGGAGTCTTTCGGGACACTCATTTGTGCTTTGAATACAAGACGACTCATTAGGTACAATAGGTGAGAATAAAAGAATTCGGCTTTGGAAAAGAGAATAGGGAGGGGTACACCACAGGTCTCTTGCGGCAAGTACAAAGTACTGTATCCAGAAGAGAACACAACCGAACAAACAACTGAAAAGGCGATTAAGATAAGATAAGATTAAGCCAACTGGCCCGACCTCCCGACCTTCCCGAAGGAGTACCGGTACCGTACTCGTACTTTTTAAGTGTTGACAGGCCGGAAATATTGACCAATGCAGCGAGTACCGTGTTATGTCGGCGGAAATGGAGATTGCCCGTCTCGCTTCATGATTAAGGGTCCTGGTGGTCCATCCCATCTTCCAAGCTTGCCGTGAGATCATGAGATGCTCCTTCGTCCAATTTCAGCAGGCAAGTTCGCTGGAAACGGACATGTATGCGAGCGCCAAGAGGAGGAGAAGAGCTTAAAGCAAGTCATGTGCGCTAATGCCGTGACGGAGAGCATCGAATTCCACCAGTGCCTTTCGGCAGAAATCAACACGCTTCAAACCATTCCTACTGCACTCTTGAGATCTCAAGATGGCTGTATCAGTGTGCACCCAACGGAAAATTAAGAAGAAGAAAGTGGCGTCTTGCTTGGTGGAAATCTTAAAACCCTAAATCTCTCAAGGAGGGGGTCAAAGGTGGAGTTTCAACATTGGCGCCAAGTTTGTTTCTGATCTCCGAGCCTCCTCCCAATCTAATTGCTACAAACACACACTATACGAGAAATGCCAAAGGAGATTCAGTGAAGAGAAACAAGCAGAGCTTATCTCCGCAGTAGGACCCGTAGGAACTGCTTAGCAATTTGTTTTCTCTTGGCTTACTGGACGGTAAGTACAAGACGCGATGTATTCGCTGCTACTTTTCGGAATTCGGATCTGCTTCAAGTGAAGTCTGTTTGTTCCAAACACTTACTCACTCACTACACATTCGTTCTTTACATTCTAGACTTTGCGTGATATAATTTCACCATGTTATTCTCACGAGTCATTGCTGTCGGAAGCATGCTGGCCATGAACGGTTTCGCCGTGGCAGCGCATGTCCCGAGTCTATTCTCCAGACAAAATGTCAATCCGGGCCCAGTCTCGGGTGACACTTTTATTCATGACCCAACTGTTGTCAAGACGCCTGGAGGAAGTTATATCGCCGCATACACGGGCGATAACATCCAACTCAAGCAATCGAGCGATCGTACTGCATGGCGTAATGTTGGAGCCGCATTCCCAAATGGTGCTTCTGTATGTACAAACCCGCGATCAGACATCCCGGCTCTCATGACATGTCTTTGAGCTTGACCTGCCAAAGTCTTTACGGAATATAGCTGACTCTTCCCTCTCTTTGAAGTGGACAACCCCCTACACCGGCGGTTCCAAAAACCTCTGGGCCCCAGACATATCCTACCACAACGGCCAATACTACATGTACTACAGCGCCTCCTCCTTCGGGACCTCCAAATCCGCCATCTTCCTCGCCACCAGCAAGCAAGGCCTCTCAGGAACCTGGACAAACCAAGGCCTAATCATCGAGTCGACCGCCACCAGCGGCTGGAACGCCATCGACGGCAACCTGGTCGTCGACCAAGCTGGGAAATGGTGGTTGACTTTCGGGAGTTTCTGGGGTGGTATCAAGATGATCTCTCTGGATCCCAATACGGGAAAGAGATCGGGTAGTACGTTTTTGAGTCTTGCGGCGAGACCGAGTAATGGTGGTGCGGTGGAGGCGCCGTTTATCACTTACAAGGGCGGGTATTACTACCTCTGGGTGTCATTCGATAAGTGCTGTCAGGGCGCTGCAAGTACATATCGTATCATGGTTGGACGGTCGAAGAGCGTGACGGGTCCGTATTTGGATAAGAGCGGGAAGGATATGATGCAGGGTGGTGGGACACAGATGATGTCGAGCCATGGGTCGGTTCATGGGCCGGGTCATAATGCTGTGTTTACGGATAGCGATGCTGATGTCTTGGTGTATCATTACTACAAGGATGATGGGGTTGCGCAGATGGGTATTAACCTGCTTAAGTATGTCAGCGGCTGGCCGGTTATCTACTAAACATACCTTGCGAGGGAGGAATATTCTTCTTTCTAGAAAGAGCTTCAGCATTCATTTCCACTTCTGTGGCTTTTTGTACATACATTTTTCAATTCGACACAACTCTTACATGGACATAGATGCAGAAGGCTGCGAGTGATTGGCGAGAGTAGTTGCGATAACAACTGTAACAGCAAGATCTTGTTGACGAGGTTTAACTACACGAGCCAATTACAGCCAGAAGAGTTACTTGGAACTGGTAGATTTCTTACAAGCAATCACGTTGTTGCCAGTGCGAGTCATCAGATATGGTTTGCAGGCGGTATAGTCATCTGTAGAATTAATACGACCGCATGCCTTCCGTCAGCCAGCCTTCCAGTGCACTTCACTCCCGTGCTCACTTCACCCCAAAATCATGTGTGCGGGTGGTCATGCAGCTGAACGCCTTTACTTCCCCTTAACAAGAAACGAAGTGGTATCCTCAGCAAACAAGTGCGCCATCTAAATACAAACAGACCATATAAGGTCCAAAACGCCAGTGCTATGCTAGGAGCAATCAATCAAATGAATCCGTGTACCGTGTCAAATCGAATGTCTCGCACTCCGAAGGTAACAAGCAATGTCTTTGAAACAAGACTTGTGAAATGCCAACTGGTTGCAGGACACAAGAGTCAGCAGGAGATTTCCCAGAAGCTATTGAAGCAAGCATCTTCTGTCGCAGCGCTAGCTGAATCGTCTATGCCTACTTGTAGCGTAGGCAGCAAGCATGGCAGCTTCAGCTGGGTCTCTGGGCGAAATATCTGTGGGAGAGTGGTCCTCAACCAGATCCACCACGACACTCTCCTTTCGTCGTTTTGCAGGTCTTTGGCTATTCTCAGCGGCACGACTTGAAGGCCTCTTAACACTCGGAGGGGAAATTGGTGTAGTCCTGCCCCGTGATCGGCTTGTAGCTCGTGCCGAAAACTGGTGAACGACCTCAGGAGGCGAAGATGAGTGCAGGTAGGAAACCTCTGGCGGCGGCGGCGACGCTCGCGGAACCGGATCTTGCAAAAGCATTTGATCATCCTCTTCCTGTTGCCTGTTGGCTACAAAATCTTTATCCGGTGGTCGTGCGGGTGCATCGAGCAGCTGGACAGACTCGGGACTTTCGTCTGAGTTGGCGAGATCGTTACCATCCAATCCGAGAGCATTGCCATTAGTCGCAATGGGCTTCGTACTTTTCGTCTTTCCATTGCCGCGTCGTCTTGAATTCTTGCTGTGTGGGTCGGTGGTCTGAGAAGGCTGTACCCCTTCTTGCTCTGGACTGCTATATGGCAATGGATGAGGGTGAAAGAAGATTTTTTTTGATGATTCATTCCGCGGAGACTCGGGAACTTCAATGGAGTTGCCAGGACCTGAAGTCTTTGAACCTCGGATGCTTTCTTTTATTAGAGAGCGTCTGGACTGGATTGGTTGAACTTGCTTGACGTCAAAAAGTGCTTCTTGAGGGGTATCGTCCATGTCCTGGGAATCTTCGATGGTGATTGGCTGAGATGCAGATGTCTTCGAATCTGTTGACTCCTTCTCCTCGGCATGGCTGAAGTCAAAGATAGCCGACGTGACCCTTGATAGGGTTCTGTGGATGAAGCCTCGCCCTTCAGGAATGTGCCGGGAGTCTTCCTTGCTTAGGTCGACCGAGTTCGATTTCGACGGCTCAGACTCAGCGAGAGCTTGCTTATTAGTCGACTGGGCAGCTATCTTCATTTCTTCTTGCGTCTGCGCCTCCACCACTGGTACATGATCAACGTCTTTCGGTCCGGATTGAACCCCCTCAGGGCCAATGGAATTGCGAGCACTCTTGGATGCTTCACGCGAAGCAGATTTGGAAGTTGATGCCGACGCAAGCTTGTCACCAGCTTTGGCTACCTGCTTGCTCTTGGCCTTCTCCTTTCTTAAAGCATGTGCTTCTGAGACTTGCTCTTTCTGTAGCTCAAAAAGCCGTTCACGGATGTGTCTTCTCATATCGGATGCTGACCGCCATCCTCTAAAGTCTTGCTCATTCTGTTGCAGGATGTCATGAACAAATCCATCGGGCCTCTTTAGGAATTCCTCAATGTAAGTAAGAAGGAATAAACCACAGTCGCAATGATTGTCCTGCTGAGGAATATTCTTAGCGGTCATGCCGAGGTTTCTAGGCTCATCAATCTCGATGTTCTTCTTTGCTTTGATCTCCTGCAACAAGTATCTTTTCAAATTGGCGCAGGTTGGGGAATGTGACAACCCCAGAGAGTCGAGCGTGATGATGCGCGGTTCCTTAGGGTCATACTTGCGGGGTGGAGGAGCAGATTTTCGTTTCCCTTTCTTATGTTGAACTGCTTGAACCGGCTTCTCACTGCCTATATTTGATGAGAAAGTCACAGGCTGCACATCTCGCTCAGCCATATTCGTGTCTTTCTGATCTTCAGTGGGAACAGAGGCGGTCCCAGGATCTTGTGGCGCATCATTTCCAGGTACTTCGCCAGGACGGTCCTCAAGAGTCATGTCCTTCATTTCCGTACTGACCTCCTCAGGGATGGTCTTCGCTGGAGAATTCGATGGCAATGCTGTGGATTGAGCCTCAGCTTCGACCATATTTGGGCCATTATGCGCGCCTCCAGTCTCTGCGTCCAGCTGTGTCGTCTCCTCAAGCGGCTGTCTGAGAAGCTTTGGTGCATTGCAGATGATTGCGACATACCAATGCACTGTTTCGTTCACTGGAACAACGATGTAGTCGTACTTCAGTAGGTCAAACTTGGCTGTCCAGCGTTCAACAGCTTCATAGTTGATCCCACCCAATTTGCCCTTCCCATGCTTGGTCAGTCTCTCGTAGAAGAAGGTATTGTGAAAATAGATACGATTAGCCAGCTCAGGGTTGTCTTTTACGAGGCGGTCTTCCAGCCAACGAAGGTAGAAGACGATCAAGTTGTCGTTCAAAAATTCTCCTTCGTCGAGTCTCTGAATGTCCTGCATGTCCACGGTGGCTTTATTTTTCCCATCCCGTGGATAAATGACGGAACTTTGCCAACCTACCTCCTTCACCCAGTCTGGGTTGTTGGCAGTCCATCGTTCTGGTTCTGGGCTCGGTGATCGCTGTCGCTGACGTGGTGATTGCCGGTATGCTGAAGAATTATCCGCTTTGGCCATAAGTCTTCCGGAGGAACGGGTATCATGAAAGTCTGCTCCACTGGTTCGAGCATTGCCAGAGTTGCCATAGAAATCTCCGGACTGGATAGTGCTGGCTTTCGAACCTCGCCGCGGATCTTCAACCTCTAGTGGTTCAATGCTAGGCGACCGACCTCTCATTTCTTTTGCGACACCTTTCGATCGGGTGCCCCGTTCAAAAGTGCTAGTTTCATGGTTGCTCCCGTTGGTAACGGGCCTGGATTTGTTGTCATCGAGCCAACCTTCACCAAATCTCTTCTTGGCTCTGGCTTTCGCCAAGCGAACATCTTCCGCTTCTTCCTGCTCAACTGGTCTTTGTCTCTTGGCTTGAACTGGCTTCTGGGCCACATTTCTGAAAACTTTGTCCAGATTTTCGCTAAGAATGGTAAGTTGGGTATATCAGAGAAAGAGTCGTAGATACTGACCGTGATTTGGGAATCTTGCCAATGACAGAGTCACGGCTTTTCAGGTTCTCAAACAATTGTTCGCACTCGTCAGGAGATCCAAGTTCGACATAAAAATGTATGGCTCCAGCAGCAACCTGTGTTCTAGACTTGTGGAGAACCATCTTTCTATATCCTTCTGCGATTTCAATTTTTTCGAGTTCTTTGGTCGAAAATTGGAAGACCAATTCATCATCTGGGGTATGGAATGATAAGAGACCGGCGCTTTTATCGTGAACCATTGTCCAGCGTCGGAGATGTTCTTGAAGGAGCCATTTCTTAGTTTCAGAAAAAAGTTGATGTAGGACATACGAATCTTGTTCCTGGTGCTTTCTCGTTTTTGTTCTAGAAGGACCATACGTTCCAGGAGCTATGTCATGCTTCTTGTTCGAGATCTCGTCTTCGCTTGAATCGGCAAAATTGATAGTCATGCCTTGCCCTTCTCTGTCTCCCGTTTTGGCAGGCTGCCTTTTCCTCAACAAGTTCTGGGCCGTATTGGCATGCTCCACGTCTCCGTACTGATCAGTGGACAGTTCGTCTTGATCATCTTGCGATAAAAGGCTCAAATCATGCTTGGCATGGCTGGTCATGCGAGGTGCTTGTCTCCTACTTTTGTAATCCTCCCGGTCTCGTATCTGACCGCGGTCTGATTGAAAGTATTGCGATGCTGTCTCGGGTGGGGAACTGTTCGAGTTACTGCTGGCCGCATTTGTTATCTGCCCCTGAGGTCTTCTATATGGAGAGCCTTGAGAACCTTGAATTTGGACTTCTAGGCTCTTATTTGGCTTCGCAGGCCTTCTATGCCCAACGATTTTCACTTCAGCACCGTCTTCGTCATCCGATATGCGGTCATTCTGATCTTCCCTGTCGATTCGGTCAAAGCCCTCAGTCTTGAACCGCGGATGACCCATTGTGGGGTCAGGTTTATTGTCCGAAGACCCTTTCCGATTTCGTGAATTGAATTTCATCATCCTGTTCAGTCTCCGAACCTCTGCCAAGCCTGGCTGTCCCCCGAGGCTGGAACTTCTGCCATACTCATCTCTTGTCTGGCTTTGTCCAGACTTTGTTGAAGATAGCGCACTGTGTCTGTTTTCTTGAGCAGAGGCGCCGTCCAGCTCGATTGGCGATCTGGAAGAGCCATTACTGATTGTGTGTGGTCCACTGGTGCGTCGCCTCTTGTTTGGGATTTCCTCCTCCTCTCGTTGCCCACTTCTCCAAGCGGCACGGAGATCGAATGCTTTCGGCGCCGCAGGTCTTGGTTGTTTAAACTGGGGATTCGGAGCTGGGTTTCCTAGTCTATTTGTTGGCCGGACGCCCCCAGGAATGTTATATCGAGGCTTTTTCAAATTAGTAAAAGTACTGAAGCCGAAGGCTATGAGCACATACCATGATAGCCTCAGCTTCTTGCGGAGTTGCTGGCAAACGAGCCGAAGGACTTCCACAAATTATTAGTAGTTGCTTTTTGATGCCAGGAACACAGAGCATACCCATAGTCCGGAAGACAATTTAGCTTGGGATTGTTATATCGCGCTTCAAAAGCCCTGGAGACATGAAATTCAGCATATAGACAATGTAATACTTGCAGCATGGCATACCATTTTGCTCTTTGCGTCGCTGGCAGGACCTCGCTAGCAACCTGCTGGTCTTGTCGTTCGGCGGGGGACGCGTCGATTTCTTTTCTGCAAAGAGTTAGCCAGCGTCCGCAAGCGGTGGCAACCCTCGTGCAGTACTCACTTCTGGGAGTCCGATGTTCCCAACTGGCTTCCCTCCTGTCCTAACGCCTTCTGCACGTCCTCCGGGCGAACACGTCTGGCAGATCCACGAATATAGACAGCCTACGAGGAGGTGATGTTAGCGGTGTTGGAAACCATGTATAATCTAGCCGAGGATTCGACGACAGCCTCGCCAACCTCAGCCCTGGGGAAAGAAGGGAAACCCACCTCAACCTTGCCCGCAGGCTTTGCAAGTTCCTCCTCGAGGGTTGCGGAAGTATCAGCTCCTCGTGAACGTTCTACGGAATCGTCGCTCGTCAAGGCCAGGCTGCTGCGCGTTTGTCTCCTCGTCCCAGAGCTTCTTTCCGACATGTCATCGCCGGCATGCCCCTCCTCAGTCCAAGCCTTCGTGTCCCCGGCGCGTTGCAGGCTTCTTCCGCGTTCGCATGCTTCGGTATCAATCTCCTCGCTGCGAGATCTGACTGCTCGTGAGGTGTCGTGCTCTTCACTGGTGGGGAGTTCGAGGAGATGGTTGTGAAAGTTGAGGTACTGGGAGGACACACTTCGAGCTCGCTTGTGATTGGTTCCTGCCTCGAGCCTCGTGTCTTTAGCCTCCCCCTCCAAGGTGATGTCAATTTCTTGAACAACAAAAGTGCTGAGACTGCCCTGTTTCAAATACTTGTTGACCATTACCATCAATTCATGTGCTTCTGTCTTTGTCTTATGAACCCCCTTCGTTGTTCTTTCATAGATTGCCCATCCTGATGCAATGCGCTTCTGCCGCTCCAGAGTAGCAGCTTCCTTATCTGGCACCGGTTTCTCTTGGAGTTCTGTACTGCCTTCCTGGACAAGAAGATCTTGGAATCTTTGCTTGTATTTGGCAATCGTTACAGAGGCCACTGGAGTATATTCTTCTGAAACCGACTCCACTTCTTCAAGCTCTGATTCAGCATGGGGATCATTGGGATGGTCGTCCATGTTGCTTAGCGTTTTGGATTGAAACCGTCGATCGTATCGTATTGGTTGATGAGGTTGGAAGAAGATCTTGACTCGCAGTTTGAAAAAGAAGCAGAAAGTATTTAAGAAAAGTGAGAGCTGGTAGAGTAGTCCACGACTGCAAATAGCAGTGAATTGGCTCAATGGTCAATCGGCTGAGAACAATAGCAAAGCCTAAGCCTACGACTTACAATGACCTCGCAGATCACCTCGTTTTGGTTGGAAAGGTGATTGAATGTCTACTCACCACTTCCTATACCTCTGTTGGTTCTTGCAGTACGCAGTACTAGAGGGAGTAATTGGCAATTGAGTTGAGCGGGCTAAGCTGGAAGGAAAGATAGAATTTCCTGGCGCTCAAGATGGGCGAGGCAGCTAGAGCCTCAGATAAGTCAAATAAAAAGCAAGAGTACTCTGTATGGTGTCTTCTAAAATACTGCTGTGGTGTGTTTGAACAGATTCACCAGATGAGCCACATCAAGTTGTGGTTCAGATTCCATAACCAGTGAAGTCTTTCCTGTAGGTGGTATTTCGTAGCATCACAAGCAATTGCTCCGACCGGGCCTGCCTTCTGAGTTCTAAGGAACCTATAGTCTGTTTACCACTTCATATCTTGAACCTGTTGACCGAACATATATCTCTTCCGTTCTTTGCCCAGAGTAAGAGACGAAGAAAGAAGTTGTGAGTGGTCGGAACATGTCAGGTTACTTGAGACCCTGTACCTAGGAATTCCTCCAGGAATGAAGAGCACACAACAATGGCCTAATCGATTCTCAACACACCCGGCAAGTTTCTCATAGAGCCAACCCGGTATTCTCCACTCGCAAGCCAGCGCAACATACAGGATATGTTTTAAAGGTAAATGCATTGCGGTTCTTGATACAACTGTACACATAAGAAATCGGCAACGCAGAGCCTCCAAACGCTCACCCTCCAGCTCACCCACTGTGCCCCCGCTCAGAATATCCATCTACACTAATACCCCTCGTCTTCCATTTCATCGTCCGTCATCTACTTCGATTCTTCGGGGTAGAGATCCTCCTTGAGCAGGACACCCAACTCTTCCCGGAGTGGCTTGAGCTCCTCGAGGTATTGGTCATATTGGCCACGGTTCTCGACCTTCGCCTTGATTCCTGTTCCACGTATATGCATCAGTCAATGTTCCTGCCATTCCCTGTCCATATCCCAATATGCCTCGGGTGATGTCGGTAATAGTGCTACGTACCCTCGAAGATCCGTACAGCGGTAGGGAAGTCATTGACTCTTCTCGCAGCTTTCAACGCAGCAGTGAGGACAGAGGGCGAAGGGACGAGATCGTATGCGAAAGCGTTGTTCAAATTTCTCTGTAGACCATCGTACGATAATCAGCAATCTGCACGAAGGGGTGAAATATTGTAGGATGTGACGGGGGCTAAGGCAAAAACGTACCTGAAGCTCGAAAACATCTTGAACTTGATCGAATTCTTTCTCATATCTATACTCCGGCACCTGTGCGTTAGCAATTGACGATCGGTACCAGCGTGCAGCGTTTGTGTTTCGGCTCTGCAGGAATATGCTCAAAAGAGCTCCGATGGATACCATATAAGACCAATTGAAGCCACGTACCTGGCAGTGAACTCCTCGAAGCTCTCCTCGCCGTGGCTTGCATCAGAGCGGAGTCTGCTGGTGGTGCTGAAGCTGTTGATGGATCCTGAGGTCGCGATCATGGCTGGGACAGCGTAGAGGGCGTTCGCACCGCGAGGGGTCAGGCTGCGCAGGCCATTGGCACGGAAGAAGGACGATGGTTGCGCGCGAGCTGCAACTCGCAATATCGAAGTCGACGACATTAGGAAAGGTTGTGTTGGGTGAGGCGTATGGGAGAGAATCTGGAGAGCTTCAATTGTGATTCGATTTTCCGTTCGGTTTCTGGACATCCTAGGGAAGCACTATGCGCCAACTCCTATTGGTGCAGCTGACTAATAATCCTCAACTCAATCAAACCCCTTTGGCCCATACCCGACCTGAACCTCAGACCACTTCTTTACTTTTCGTCCGAAAGACCGAAAAACATCATCAGATCTTGCTATGACTTGGAGAGTATCCATATGCTTAATGGGATTTGTGTTCTTCTTGATGCAAAATATACATACCGAAATACACTTCGACCGGAATTTTGGCCACAGAACGAGACACAAACAAACATATAGGCGTGCCGTTGTGGCTTTGCTTGCGCGGATCAGGCTGATGCAATCAAGTTGAGTGCGGGTTATTGAGATTTCGTCGTTTAAATTGATCACGATCAACACTCTCCTTGCTCACAAGAAGTCATGATGCAAGTGCCATAGTATCTGTTTCACTAGCGTAGTTCTCGCCCGTCTTTTCATTTTCGGACTTTATATTCTTCCTGGCTTCGCTTTACCCTGCTCTTCTAGTTCTTGTCCTTGTATTGTCTGCAACACATCTATCGTACAGAAGCTCTGATGCACCCTCAAATGTCGATTTGTCGTACTACATATTGATAGCATTAATGGTGGGCGGGTCATTGTCGAAGCCAAGGCCTGTACAAAACACCAGGGTGGCATCCAGATGCACAAAGTATCTTGCTGCCACTCAGGTTTTCCATATCTGTAATTTTGAGCTACTTGGCTCAGCCTGCTCTCTGTGACTGTCTACATAGTATGCTGCAGATGTTAACGTCCAGCAAATGGAAAGAGTGCTGTCGCAGCTAAACTGGAACTAGGCTCTTGCAGCGAATCTGAGCCAAGTTATCAGTACCATCGTCTTCATGATGAATGCACAATAATCTATCGCAATAGCCGATTGATTCCAGACCTTTACGAGTTAGCGAGGGTTTCGCATTGTCATTGATTGCTTGGGCTGTCATTGGCGCGAGGCCATCAAGGAAATATTTGATGCAAGCTGCATCTCATGAATGCGTGTCAGCGGCGAATGCCTTCACCCATTCAATCATCTAAACGTTCTCGAGCCTTCGACTATCATCTAGGACTTGAGACCTCAATTTCCGGGAGTTCCGTTCTGCCTCTTGGCTACATCTGTCCATTTGAGACTATCCGTCGGTGTTCCATTCCTCCGCTCGTTCTGGATATTCGAATGCAAGATGGGTCCAAGGACTTGAGTACAAGGCAGACGTTTCCCTCTGACCTCAGAGAGCATCGACTTACGCGTCGTTGGCATTGGTTTTAATGACGATGTAAGCGTCGGTGTCGGATGGTTTGTCCTAGCCGACCCTTTGACTAGCTAGATATATAGGGCTCACACACTGGGTCCTGTCTAAGGCCAGATACTGGCAAACTCGCGCACAGTATGGGCTATGCAAGTTTTCTTTACCGACAAGTGTTCATTCGCCCTCCCCCACTTCCCCAAGACCTCAGTCTTCATGGCAGAACGATCTTGATCACGGGCTCGAACTCTGGCATTGGCCTAGAAGCTGCCCGTCAGTGCGTGAATCTAAATGCAACAACACTGATTTTGGCAGTTCGAGATGCATCAAAGGGCGAAGATGCAAAGACAGATATTCTGCAGTCCAATTCAAGCTCCATAACCAATGTTGAAGTGTGGCCACTGGATCTGGAGTCCTTTGAATCTGTCCTTGCATTAGGGAATCGTGCTACGAGCCTCCCACGTGGGTATTTGTTCTTTGAAAGGCTCGAAAGTCTCCATGTCTCGTGTTGACATAAGACAGGTCTAGACATTGCCATGTTAAACGCTGGTGCTTTCAAATTCGGGTGGACTACATCTCCATCAACAGGCTTCGAATCTTCTCTGCAGATCAATCATCTATCTACTGCACTTCTATCCCTTCTCCTACTGCCAGTGTTGCGCAAGACTTCATTGGACCTGGGCTGTCCAACTCGCCTCACATTCACTTCTTCAGAAGTCCATATGTGGACCCCATTCAAGGAACAGGAAACTAATAACATACTGGCTCGTCTGAATGATAAGAAGTACTTTGGCAACACGATGGACCGTTACAGTGTCACAAAATTGTTGAACGTATTTTGGGCTCTCGAATTGGCATCAAGAGTGTCTGGCGAAGAAGTGGTCATCAACCTCATCAACCCTGGCTCGGTTGATACCGGACTCCACCGAGACGGAAGCAAAATCATCCAAGGATTCGATCGATTCATTGGCCGCACTCGCGAAGAAGGTGGGTTGCTCTTGATGGATGCAGCAGTGGTAAAAGGTGCCGACACTCATGGGAAATATTTGAGCGAGGCAAAACTTGTCGAGTAAGTCCAGGTTCTCAGTTGGATTGAGACATGGTGGAGAGCTGACCTAGTTCTAGGGTCAGCACATTCGTTCGTGGCGAGGATGGGAGAAAGATCCAGATCCGCCTCTGGGACGAGACGGTGGCAGTACTTCGGAACTTCGTTCCTGAAGCAAGTCTTGGAGAATTGTTGAAAATCTGAGTGCAAGATCTTATTGACTGCGTGATTATCATGGCACCAATCGAGCTCAGAGAGCCAGATTGTAAAGCTTTATATGCCAGGGGTCTCTTGATTCCTTGGTATTGCATGTATCAAAATACTACAGCAACACTCCATACATCCGTTGGTGTTTGGGAAGAACCAAATGTCACTCAAGTGCTGCATCCTCAAACTTGACTTGAATTTCAAAAACATCTTGTCACCACCCCTCTGATACGAGATTGACGAGAGCATAACCAGCCACACTTCTTCGGATTCGCACTCGCTTCTTCTTGTTGTGTGTTGCCTGTCCTGCACATCTGGATTTCGTTCAATGCTCATGCTTCTTGGCGAGCCCAATAATCACGCCGCCCATAAGTCAACGAAGATCTGAGTGTCGGGCATGCGATCGCATGGCTCAGAATACATTTCCGCCAGAATCGAGCAATTGGCCGTCGGTTAGGCAGACAGATACGCAAGAATAGACTGACCATGCCGATGGTCATCAAGTCGCTCTTAGTCATGCTACATACGGGTACCCGCTCTGGCTTCGAATTGGCTGTCATGCTGACGGAAATACAAGACCGGTGCATTCTCCCCTCTCTTACGAGTACAGCGCCAAGCGACAGGGCTGCTTCAGTCAGACGAGTAGAACCTCGCCTCGAACACCACAAATTCCAGCTATTTTCTCACAGCCACGCCCTATCGAAGTACAGACCTGCCAAGGCGAGTATTTCAGGAGAATACTGGCAGGTATTTGAGTTTCGATGTATGATGTTGTGGCAGGACTGAAGTGGGATGCCAAGAAGTAGATCAACCTCTAGAGGTTCACACCCGCGGCACGGTATTCCAATTTCGACGTTCACGCTTGCAGCATTCATAAAGTCGCAATCGCCATGAACATGACATTTTCGATTCACACGTCATGAGTACCTCTAATTCTTCAGAAAAAGTTGTGAAGGCGGCAACAGGTAAGAAAATCACACGTCGACGCGATAAAATAAGTTGCATCGAATGCAATCGGAGAAAGGTCAAGGTGTGTAGAGGTTGCTCCGTCGTTCTCCCAATGACTCGAGATCTAGTCAATGTGCCTATTGGATTTTGAGTCAGGCTGATTTTATCCAGTGCAATCGAGAATGGCCTTGTCAACCATGCCTAGCTCGAAAATCTGGCCATATGTGTCGATATGCTGCATTGACTTCCTCCCCGAAAAGTCGGACACCAGGTACTCAACAGTTTCAAGACACTAGTCCAAGCGAGCAGTCTGAGTCCAAGGTAGATTTTCGCAGTCTTGAAACAGAAGACAGTGTTGATGAGGCTGAAATGCCCCTGGTTCAGGTAGAAAGGGGACTGTAAGCTACCTTGACAGCCTGTGCTTCTGAAAGTCGCTGATGCTTAATAGAGCACAGCTAGGCATATATGAAAAGCCTATATCCACGCTCACCTTAGGCTGTAGCATGCAAAGGACACGAGCCGAGGTGTTGAAGCTCTTTCCCAGCCGCCAAGAAGTCGATTTTCTTATCCAACATTTCCTGGACAAAGTCAACTGGACCTACGACTATATCACTCCCGATGTATTCCTCGAGACATATGGGGCGTGGTGGATGCAGTCCAGTTACTACGGCTCGGACGACATTCTCTTTGGAACGTTGATACTACGACTGTGTACATTCAGTTTGCAACATCTCCCAAACCCGGATTATCCTACAGAAGGATTTCTGGAAGAGTCCATCGACGTGATGGAAGCTCGATGTGATGAGCTCGCATGTCACTTCGATTCGTACCGGCCTAGGAAGCCTTCAATCATCAGAGTCCAGTGCATGATACTCATGGCCGTGACGCAGGTCACAGCTGGCAATCCGAAAGATGGTTATCAAGCTTTACTCGAAGCTACTAAGGAGGCTCACGCCATTGAACTATTCTCTGAAGACCGCTGGCCAACACTCCACGACGCAGAAGCCGAAACGCGGAGGAAGATATTCTGGCTCCTCTTCAACTGGGACAAGTGAGCACACACTCAATTGGAATACGTGTCCAGCAATTATACTTACATATCTCCAGGTTCTTCTGCGCATACTACGGTCGCTGGCCTTTGATACCAGAAGACTACTGTACAGTGAAGCTCCCCAGTGAGCTTCCCTACACCACAACTCTCGACCCAAACATACCTACCCAAATAACAGACAATATTCTCGGCATAAAAACCTATCAATTCATCCGACCCTTCATCAGCGCCCCCGCCAAAAAGCACGAGCGAATGGATCCTTTCAGAGTAGCAGAGCACGTCAAAGCCTACCAGACACAAATCGTGGACAAGTTCCCCGCTGCCTATCGCCTTATTGATCCAGACACTAGCTACGACAGCACGATCTTGAATTTGGATCTGAAGAGGATCAAGCTGCATGCACTGACATGGGGCGTGATAGAAGGGATGTCACGCTGCTTCACTGGACCAACAACCCTCAAAGGTCTACAAGCGCAGGCTACATCTCCAGACAGAGCTCGCGCCCTCCTCGCTGAAGAACACCGGCACACCCTGGCAGACGCTTGCTTCAAGAGCGTGGATCTCATGCTAGATCTGCACCAGAGGATGGGGGGTGGGCAGACGAGGTACTGGGCGATACCAGCAGCCATGATCGAGTACGGAGGGGTGATGGGAGGATGTCTCGTCTCTGATAGCGTGATAAGAAGACATTGGAAGAGGAGTGAAGGTGTGTTTCGAGCTTTTGATGAGGAGAAGTCGAAGAAATATATCGATGCTTTTGAGCGGGCGGTCAGATTATTGGAGCTTCTGGCGGAGAGATCACCACTCGCGAAAGGAGGGTTGGGTCTTCTCAACAAGACCTTGAGAAGGATCAAGGAGGTGGAACCCGATAAAAATGGAAGAAGTACAGATGACTGCGAGAAATCTTCGACGACGCCTGAATCGACCGCTGGGAATCAGCTGGAACAGCTGGACTTCTCACAATATCCTGGCTATGGGGATGACCAGGGAGTCACGAACCACTTTGGCACCTCGAATGCCTTCTCGTTCGGATTCTTACAGCCTGATCCAGCTATAGCTGAGTGGGAGCCAGCCTCGAACAATGCTCCATATTCGTGGTGTTTGGAATACGAGACTTATGACTTTGGCATGCAGTTTGGAAATTAATTTTCTTGATCAGGTACATGTATATAGACGTCTCTACTACTTGTAACAACAAAAAACACTTCACACTCCCCCTCTTTCTGCTTCTACTTATATGCATCCACGGAAAGTCCTCAATGAGAAGGAGTACTTTTGAATTTCTCCTGGCTGATTCGCTGAATGACTTGCTCTGTTTGGCTTCCGTCCCATTCAATGTATGCCAGCTACTCAGCATCAGACCTTCACCAACTTACAAAATATACATAAAATCCACATGAAAACGATAAACCTCATCCAAACTCTCACCTGCATGCGGATGTCTCTCCCTAACCTCCGTCTCCCTCCTCTCATTACACCTGTTAATCCACCGCATCAGTGCCCCCGAAGTCAAAACATTACAGCAGAAACTCCAACTCAGTTCAATGACCTTTGACAAATCTCGGCGGCGTGTCATATGTTTTCTGCCCCTTGATCGAAAAACTCTGTCCAAAAATCTCAGCCATCGTCCACATCGTGCCTCGCTCGGTGTGTCCTCCAGTGTTGATCCCCAGCCAGGCAATCAACAGAGCAACACTAGGGTAAAATCCCGAGACAATCAAACACGCCGCGAACATCTTGGCCTTAACCTGTACATTGGCAAGCAGGAGGATATACCCGATAGACGACATACTCAGACAGCCTATCATTAAGATGCCCTTCCTGTCGGTCCTATCGCTGATCGTACAGACCGTGAGTAGAATGACACCAGCACAGGCATATGGAGTCGCGGAGAATAGTTGGGCTCGCTGCACCGTGTAGCCGAATGCGCGGAGGAATGTTGGGAGGAAAGATCGGACGAGGGAGATTTCCATGACACGAAGAATCAAACGCATGTGCAGCTATAATCTGATCATTACGGGAGCAATCACAGCCTCGCGTATAGAGTCAAAACCTCTATTTGCCCCAAATTGAAAAGATTCCCACGACTCGACCACGGCCAGGGAGAAGCCTCTGCTGGCTGGCATGCAAGCATGTGCAAATTTACACCGTCTCATACACCTCTGCATCCAAAAAAAAATCCTGAACATTTAAACACTAGAATTCAACAGCTTTCAACGTCGAAATGCTTCGAACAATGGCATGACTTGCTAGGTATGTCGGTTCCCCACGATGTAAACAATAGGGGTTAGTGGGGTGGCAGCTGAACCGAGGCACAACGAAAAAGCTTGAGGACTGAGCTGAAAGACAGGAGTTTAAACACGAGAGTGGAGATTTGTTCATCAATTGAAAGTTCTAATAGAATTCGGCAGAGCAAATGTAAAAACGTTCAAGGTTTTGAGACGAGAGGTCCAAGAGAAGTCTGTTCTTTCGGCAACTCGAGAGACTAATAAAAATAGACTGTCTGCAAGGTCAGCAAATGACTTCTTGTGTAAACAACTTCATGTGGACGTAGACTTGTGAACTGCTCAGCTTCTGATTGATTGAAAGCTGATATCTTTACTACAAGATAGTCAAACCAATGTTAGAGCAACTTGAAAGGTCAAGAGAAAAGAAGCCTCCAAGCAAAATCAAACAATACTTGAGCCCCACTAAAGGAGAGGACACCTGCACCTGCAGTCTTCCCCAGGACACACGTGCTTCTCCCCCAATCACATGAAAGACGTTGCCAGTGGTTGTGGTTGGCGCACCCAGTAAGTCGGCGGGAGCGGGCCTAATTTCAATTCTCGCTGCTCGGATAGCGGACCTTACCCCTTTTGAGCGAGTCCCGGCTCGATTCTTGGTTCGAACCCCTTCCCTTCCACACGTCAAGCCCGCTGCCGCAGCATCGAACAAAAACTTCCACACGATCCGCTGCTTCCATCCTCACTCACCACCTCCCTCTTCATCCCTTTTTACGTCGGTGATTCTTCATCGCAGATTCTAGTCACTCCTTCTACGAGCCTCAATAACTCGTCCTTGTTCTTCTCTTCTCTAATTGCCTCCTGCACGACTTCGCTGTTGTGTAGCGCAACGTGTCGTCCCCAGCCAGTTTTTAGTTTTGTTGTCGCGTTGAGGATACAGAAAATCTTGTGCAGCCCGACTCGCCTGGTCCTTCAGCTCAACGCATCTCAATTGCGCTGCAGACATACCTCACTCTCCGAATCTCCTCAATTCGAAGCCCATCATGTCGTCGAAAACTTCCACCGATATCCTGCAGTCTCTGCCATTGCCCAGCATTGACAGGCCTTTTGGCATCCATCTATGGCCCATCTTCGACAAGGCATTCAGCGCCGTCATGGGCTACTCCCCGCAGGACTTTGACTTCCAGCCTCGAGTTACCCCCATGTCGACTTTGAAGGAGAGCGGATTTGCGATTCTTGCATACTATGTTATAATTTTGGGTGGAAGGGAGTTGATGCGCAACAGACCAGCCTTCAAGCTGAACACATTGTTCATGATCCACAACTTCTACCTCACCAGCATCAGCGCCATTCTGTTGGCACTATTCCTTGAGCAATTGATCCCCACTTTGTACAACCATGGTCTCTTCTTCACCATCTGCGAGAAGGCTGGTGGATGGACTCCTCAATTGGTCATTCTATACTATGTATGTTGCGCCAAGCCAGGCTGAATCATGCAATTGTTGACCTTGCTGCAGCTCAACTACCTCACCAAGTACCTTGAACTGATCGATACCGTCTTCCTGGTCTTGAAAAAGAAGCCATTGAGTATGTATATCCTGCGAACTTGCCCTAGAATGTCTGCTAATATTCCGTGTAGCCTTCCTTCACTGCTACCACCACGGCGCAACTGCTCTTCTCTGCTACACCCAATTGATCGGATTGACCTCCGTATCATGGACCGTTATCTGCCTCAACTTGTTCGTGCACGTTGTTATGTACTGGTACTACTTCCAGAGTGCGCGTGGCATTAGGATCTGGTGGAAGGAGTGGATCACCCGTCTCCAGATCACTCAGTTCGTCATTGCTCTTGGTAAGACACTTTCATCGAGTACTCCAGCTCCCAGTCGCTAATCGAATACCTAGGATTTGTCTACTTCGCATCGTACACCTACTTCACCTCGACCTACTTCCCATGGATGCCGAATGCGGGTAACTGCGCCGGAGAGGAATTCGCTGCTTTCTCTGGTATTGCTGTTATCAGCTCTTACCTCGTCCTGTTCATCTCCTTCTACTTCGCTACCTACAAGAAGGATGGCAAGCGCCCCACTGGTCGCAAAGCCGCCCGCTCCCTCAAGGATGCCGAAATCCCAGACGTCGCTGCCCTCACTCATGGCAAGATCAACCCCAACTTGAAGAACGGCAACGCCAAATCTTCCGGATCCAGCCCCAACGGTCGCACTACAAGATCCCGCAAGGCTTAGGTCTTCTCAGACTCGACAAGACATCGGCAGCACCGATACGTTTAGACGAAATGATACGACTGTGGCCCTGCGAAGCAGTCTCAATATAGATTCCTTCTACTTCTTGTATAATGTACTTTGGCACGGAAATGGATGGGACGATATCGGAAGCACACCACCAAAAACGCAAGCAAGCCTCTCCCATGTTTTCGTCATAGAACCTGTAATGTCAACAAACACAAAATCAAGCGAAGGAGCGAACAAGCATGAGAGCGAGGAATGGGATTTGCGGACAGGCGCACACACAACAGCATGGAGAAATTTTCGGGCCTCACAGCCTGGAGTTCTCTTTTCTTCACACTACAACATTTTCTTTTCTTTTTTCCTTATGTATTACTGTGCATGGCATGATGCATTAGACCATTAGGGGGTTGGGCGGTCTGGTCTTCTGGACTATGGCGTGGCTGACATGGCGTGGAGTGGAGGATTGGGCGCATGCATGTGAATGCAACGAGGGCATGAATGAATCGATTGTTTGTTATAGTAGTAGAGGTGGCAGGAGGGTGGAACATATGTGTTGATAGAGTGGGATGGAAGGGAACGCAAGCAATAATAGAGGCAATCAAAATACAGGTTGCATACGTATCAAGCCGAAGAAGATGTTACGATATTGATTGTGAGGTACCGACTGCGACATACTGGAGGTCGGGCTCGAGGCGAAAAGTCATCATGCCTCTGTCCAGCACAAGTACTCCGAGTAAGCTCGATCCGATTCACGCAAGGCCTCACTACAAGAGCATTCCCCTGCTCGTGGGAACATCTCGAAAAACAAAGCCAAAATCAAAACTCTCCGACCGACAGCTGCTCAATGACACAATCCCGAAATACTAAATTTCCCGATGCCTGAACAGATCATAAGATCCCCTTATCTGAAATATACCTCCCCAAAAAATAATAAAGCCTGACTTTCGGTTTGCAATGGATCCCCTGCATCACTATCTATGCAGCCTCGCATCCTGACAGCTTCAATGACGTAGCGGTGCCCAACCTTACCCAGTTTCTAAAACCATCTCAGAGGCTCAAGGTTGAGCTGTATCTACCCCGCCAGGACACCCCCACCATCATACAGGCAGCTACATCATCTCACAGGTACGGCAAAAGTAAAGCACGGGACGGATACCTGAAATTGGAACTTGATACCTACTTAGCTGTATCAAGAAAACCTTCTAGAACGCAAAGCTGGAAAGCTCACAGTGCGTTCGTTCGTTGCACAAACAAGTTTTCTGGCATAACTTGAGGCGAGAAGTGCACCAGGGTGTGTTGTGCGGCTTGTACATGTACGATGACATGAGGTCCCACAAGCAAAACCTTCCGATGTTCAGTCCTGGAAGGTCGCAGAATACCTGAAAGCCTGGTTATGACATGTCCGTCAGAAATCATTCCAAGCTTCACTTCACATGCCTGCCAGCCCGCTCACTTGGTACTTGCAGCTCGAGGCTTCTGAAGAACAAGCCCAAGATCCGTGCCCAAAACAAAGTTTAGCGTCAACATGACATGACACGTTTTGACCCTCTCAAAGCTGCATCCCATCTGCAGACTCCCAAGCTACTGCACGATATCGAGCCATACAGAAGGCTGAGATTCCACACCTCGCATCACTATCACCATCGATTCTGCCAATCTGTCAGTGTGTCACCACCGTCTGTTCGCGCCGGCTGCCGTTGCCAGTATCATCGCTGCATACTGTAGCATGGCATGCAGGTTGATGCGGGAGAGCGAAACATGGTTGCTTGGAGCTGAGCTTGCCTACTGTATGGATGGCCTGCAGGCGGGAGTGCCTTTGCTTTGGCGGTGACAGAGACGAAGGTGAGGCACATGATGTTTTTGCTGTGTTTGGTGTGGCTGCCATTCAGCTGCGCAGCGCTCTGGCTGGCCCGGCTCTTGAAAAAATCGGAACCACGGAGACATGCAATTGGGATAGTGCGAGTATACTTGTCGATTCTATTACTTTGCTGGAATGCTGTTCCTCGAATGAGATGGTCATGTAGAGGTAGAAGGCAAAGGAGAGAGACACGGCTCGTTTTTACTCTCTGCTTTGATGCCACCTCCCAACCACCCCTCTGCTCGTCTCCCCTGATCTTGAGATTCTCGCTTGACTTGACCGCTTCCCTTCCCCTCCCCCTTTTTCCTCTCACTAATCACCAGGATGTCAGTAATTCGCAAGGCAAAGGACACCGGTTCGTCGATCAAACTGGACCTGGTCCTGGTCTGCCCAGGCAGGTCGGGTCAGATCTTTGATCAGCATCGGAAGCAAATCAGCTTCAGCTTCGGCAGGCTGACCGAAAGCGAAAAGCTGGAGATGCAACCTGAAAACAAAATAGCTGACCAGGCCTGAAGCTCCAAACCAGCTGGAGGTCAGGCCGATCCGCGGAATACTGTTGGCAAAAATAGGTCAAGCCAACAGCGGAGGATAGAGTGCGTAATCGATATCTGTTCATCCCAAGACCCTCAACTTCAAACAAATTACCAGGATTGCAGCAGACAGGCTAAAAGAGGGGTTGGGTTGGGTTGGGTTTAGTCTGCGTGCTGTAGAAGGAGTGTGGAAGGAAGAAAAAGGCATTTGAGGATTCTGGTTGGAAGAAAATACAGAGATGCAGAATAGTTTGTGAAGATATCCAGTCAGCGTTGAGAAGTGTTGTCTCAGGCTGAGATGAGAGGCCAATGACAGCGCGCGGCTGCTGGCTGGTTGGCGAGAATGAAGTCCAGTGTTGAATCGTGGCGGTGGCTCGTCAGAATCCTGGAATCCTGCTGGGGTTGTACGGGGACAGTGCAGTAGTTCGTGCCATGGATCCCTCGTCCTGCCAACACCGCGCCAGTCCCAGTCCTCCACCACTTGCCCGCACCGCCGTTGCCAGATCGCGCACACTGCGCCAAAGCTAAATGATCCCGGGATCCAGGGGCATGGGCGTGTATGGCTTCTGACTGGTGCAAACTCTCACAAAAGTCACAGCCTCGAGTGAGGAAGCGAATGATACCGACAACAGGATTCGTGGAGAGCTTGGAGTCAAGAACAGGATCAATAGGTGACCGGTGGTGGGATGGATGACCTGCCTCTTGGTCCCTGGCCTGGCTGCCATACATCCCACATCCATGCATCCATGATGCGATCTAGAAAAGATGCAAAGCCAGCAGAACAGGCTAACAGCATTCCACAGCTCCCTCTTGGTCTGCCCTCAGCATGACCCTACAAAGTTGCAATGCTACCCTCTCTTTCCCTCCGTCCAGTCTAACCGGCCTGGATCTTGTTTCGATTGCTATTTCTTGATACCACTCACGCAACACATCATCAGCCGCCCTACCTGACTCTCACACACTTTAAATCCTGACCCCTTCTTCACCCGTCACAGACCTCACATAAAGACAGAGCCCCTCCCCCTTATAACTCTTTCAAACTTTTCTGCATCGTCATCGGCCCGTGATCAGAAACACCATTTATTTTCTGCTCCTCTTGCTCTTCTAAATACAGACATCTTCTCCGCTCTTGCATAAGTATATCGAAGGAGCTCGGTCCAACGTCACTCAAAGAGGGATCAACTTGAAACAACGCCGCGGTCAAGGGTCGCTTTTCCCCATCACGAACCGAACACACCGTTCTATTTTAGCTCCACTCCTGCAATACTTATATTACTTCCTCCAATCACCACGGCACGCAGAGGACCCTTCAATTACACGTTTATACGTGAAGAAAGGGGGTTGGCACGGCTGCCATTCCCAGCAATTGAGATAAACGAGATCGTGGACCCTCTTCCAATTTCCTCGTTCAAGGGAGATTTGACAGGGTGAGATTTCATTGCAGATTAGAGAGATTGCCAAGAGCCAGGCCCGGTATTTGTTTCAGGAGAATAAAGGGAAACGGAACAGTCAGGAACGGAGAAGGGGAAAAATGCCTCTTATTAGCGAAATGCCCCGGGCGAGGGAGGGTGTTGAAACATTTTCTGATCCCTCACCTCTGCTACATGCCAAACGAACGGAGGGTGTGAGTGTTGTCAGATCTGAGCAGGATCAGATTGAGGGACAGGATCGTCATCGCGGGTACGACGAAGAAGACTTTGAGGAGTTTGATCAGGACGAGTGTTTGGATAGCGATATGGAGGGTTCGATACTACACAGGCCCAGGCCGAAGAAGGTGGTGAAGACTCCGGTCCTGCCGCAGAGGAGTGAGAAGAGGACTTCAAGAATCCTGGACAATGTCTTGCTGGAATTGAAGAACATCGACGGTTCTAGGACGAAAGAGAATGAATTGTCAAGGCTGGACCAAGAGGACCCTCACGAATTATACCTTTCCAGTGAAGAGGATGCTTCATTATCAGACGATTACGAAGACACAGACTCAATACTAGACTTCGAAGAAACATATTCGGAAGACGAGAATGGAGGATCATCATCCAGAGCTTCAAGTAGGAGGTCACAAGAAATCACGGCGACAGTGGTATCATTTATGGTGGTCAAGCCACACATCGTCGAGATCCATATCCCATCGAACCATACCGCACCGGTCACACCATCAGATGAGAAGCCCGACTCATTAGACACCGTCCTCCCAACCATCACCACGAAAGCACCATCTCCTGCTTCGCAACTCCGACCGGCCATGCGAAGACCACCACCACTTAACCTCCAAAATGCCCGTCCCATGTCGATGGCCACCAGTTCCTATATACCCTCTTCATACACACCCGCCATGCCCACCAATGCCTCAATGGTGAATCTCTCCTCAACAGGCTCAGTATCTCACCCAATCCGCAAATCCTCCCGTCTCGCCTCCCTCGTAACATCCACCAAAGCCAGTCTCTCCGCTCGCACAACCTCCTTCTCAGCCAGCAGCACACACTCCTTTCTCGATTCGGACCCATTCGCCCAAACAAGCACACATTCAGCTCCACCACTAACACCCACCGACCTCTCCACACCTGTCACTCCCAAGACACCAACCAGCCAATCCTCAGCCTGGAAGAAGTCCCTCTCCCGAACCCTCTCCAAAGCCCGCAAACCCAGTCTCCAAAAGATAAACCTCGCATACAACACTTCCCTCTCCGGTGCAAACTCACAACGAGCATCCACCATGTCCAGCGCTACAATGCCCACCCTCTCCCGCATAACATCGAATCCCGAGCCTACAACTCCCAATCTCCTCGACGAGCACAAACAACTTCAGAATAGCGACTCGAATTCAGAACTCCCTACCGAAAGGATAATTGAAGTGCCTGTCCGCCGCGCAGAAACTATGCCTGTGACGCCTAGTCCTAGAGAAGCACCGATGGGATACCAGGAATTGATGAAGAATCGCGTACCGCCGCCTATCCCGAATGAGGCGCAGAAACAGCAGCCGTCTAGAGAGGGGAGGAAGAGTTTCAGTCTGGGGATGGGACTGGGGAGGAAGAAGAGTTTGAAGAGATGAGCTGGGCGGCTTCAAAAGAGTTGTGCTCGAAGCATGATTTTGAATGGCTGGGTGAGGTATGTCGGCTTGCCGAATATACCAAAACAGCTCCTGCACATACATACAAACCACTGGATTGGGCTGGAGAACACAGCGACTGAGAGACGAGGCGGATTTTCGATTCTTGTACAGGCTTTCTTCGATCACTATTGACTTGGGATGGATTCCCGCTTCTTTCCTAATCGACCGATTTTTTCCGTCATTTATAGCACTGCATCGCTTGCATATCTATCTACATCATTTTAGATGTCATATTCTGTTTACTGTGTGGTTTTTTCGGGCATGCAAGGCGTACGGTATTTCGGGTTTTGGGAAATGGGAAAGGCGTTCGATACCACATACACTCTCTATCACTCTTTATGAGGTAGATGAATGAATAGCAAATCGATATCTTTGTTATGTTGTACTTTTGGACTCTGTTTTGTAATTACGGGAGCTTGAGGCCTTGGCTATCTCCGATGTAGGGAAGGGGACTTTGAGGAAATGAATGGGTGGGAAGAACGGAAAACGACAATGAAAATGAGAAGTCCACTACTACCATACTTTTGCCCTCCCATTCTATGCTGTATTCTATCCTACTGTGACTACCAACCACTCTCGATCGTCTATCCTACCTCCATGCCTTTTCCCGAACTATTCACAACAAACGCCATCCGATCCGGACCCAAATACCCCGAGATCAATTTTGCATTTTCTCTCTCCTCTCACCCGGAAGTCAATTCTATAGTCTAAATTTCCTTATCGTCTCTTCATCAGTCTCATCTCATCTTATTTCACATCGACTTATCTCATCGCTTTCCGTAATTTAAATATAAACGTCAAACAGATGTTCTCCGAGTCCCAAAGTTTGTTCGTTTGTTTCCTATATATTAAGCGATGATCGGGGTGACGAGGACATTGAAGATCTCGGGTGGTGCGTCTTGGCGTTTGTCTGAGTATATTTCGGAAAATTGAGGAGAGATTGGGCTTGGGGAGGAATGGAATGAGGATCTGCGAGTAGGCGATGAAGGTGCGCGTAGGGACGTGTTGAGAGAGAAACACGTTGGTCAATCATTCATTGACGTTGAGGTGTTCTGGAGAAGGAGGTGCTTGCCGGTGCTTTTAAACAGCCGGAGGTTGGTTTTTAGAGGACCGCTTTGAAGTATATATTACCACACGTGTAGTGAAGGGGCTCGGTGAGAACTGTTTTAGAACGAGTGATCTCCATCTGTCTTCCTTTTCCACCTGGTTACGTATTGGCTCTATGAATCAGGAGGGAGGGGGAACTTGAAGATAAGACAGCGCTCCGGGCACTTTGCCACAGAATAGAGATAATCCTTCAGTTTACATTTCTTCAGATGGTTGGGAACATCTTTTCAGGATTTAATGACGATATTTGTTTTAAGGAGGTGTTGGATTGGTGTTGCAGCACATGACAATCTTCATCTTTTTAACGCTGATTTGTAAATTTAGCTCCGCTTCCAGTTTGGGCCCAGCGCTGACCCTGGAAAGTGTATTTTCTGCTTTTTTTCTCTTCTTTTTTTTTGGCACGAACCTACGTTGTACAATTGGTTTTCTATCTGCACACCATCGCAATTAGCAGCATTTTGTACAGTAGAGCTCAAAGTCTTGGCGGGGTAACGCCACTTGCTTCTGGTGTCCGCATTTGAGACCTCCAGGCAGGCTCAGTCGAAGAACATAAACTCGTGATGCGCGCAGCCTTATCTGTCACTGTTGCCTGGTTGTTGGCAGTTCAATCCAAGAGAACAGGCCGAGTTCTGGAATTCGCTCGTAGATACTAGGACTGATCAGTGTACAGTTTGCCGACGATCAATTCACTGAGATCTGTTGACTGTTATGAGGTTGTCATATCCGGAAGGTGGCCGACTCGCGATTCTCCAAGCGTGATTTGCACTGTACGACAGTATCTCTTCGGACCATCTCTATTTTCCTGGTGATTCTTCATATGGCTTCACATCGATTTCTAAGGACATTTCAACATCGTCTCCGAAACATTCCACAGCGGACGCTGCCAAGCAATTGAGCTTCCTACTTGACCATGGATCTCTCCGAGATGGTTATGGAGTCACCTGAGGGTGTGTCGAAGCTGTGCGAGTTCTGTGTCGAGTTTGTAACATGGATAGCAAAACCAGGACATGGAGATGAATTTCCGCGAGTCCCACGACCTGGGCAGAGAACCTGTTCATTCTGCGAAATGATCTTTCGAGAAGCGTTCCGTTATTGGTATCAGCAGAATCGAATCATAGCCCAAGACAACAATTTTGAACCTGTTTTGCGAGCAGGCTTGGACGATCACAACTTCACAAGTATTTGGAGGGCCTCTAGTCGTCGACGAGGCGATCAGGCCAGAATCTGTCAGGTAACTGTGCAACGTAACTGCTTCCCTCAATCGACACGCGAAATTGCAGTTTGGGCCGACGAAGGTTAGTCCTACTATATTGCAACGAAGAAATTATGGATTTAATACTCATCCGGGCACAGGAAACCCGGCTTGTCAAACTCTCGTCAGTCGACCACCAATCCTTGGCCCATACATGAATGATGTTTGCGCCCTGGCAGATTCATGGCTGAGCGAATGTAAAAGTCATGCCGAATGCCCAAGCATGGATGTGACCATTTTACCCACGCGCGTTCTTGCCCTTAGTCGAGCAGATAGAAATTCACAAATCGGGATCAGACTCATGGAAAGCAACGGTCGGAAAGGGCGGTACATTGCTTTGAGCCACTGCTGGGGCCCAGAGGACAAGATGCCTTTGCGTACTACGAAAAATAATCTCCAGGAGCATCTCTCAAACATAGCTTTCGACCAATTAGGTAAAACATTTCAAGAGGTGGTCATGTTTGCACACGGCGCTAGTATCGACCTTGTGTGGATCGATTCGCTTTGCATTTTGCAAGGAGACAAAGGTGATTGGCATAAAGAAGCTCAAGCGATGAGGGACGTTTATCGCAACGCCGCTCTAGTTGTCCTAGTATCTGGCGCGCGTGATGGTAGTGAAGGACTCTTCATTGCGATCGGGAGCCTGCCGTGCGCTATCGAATGCCATATGTACATGACAAAGTCAAAAATGGTGTTTTCAATCTTGCAGTCTATCCTTCAGGAGAAATTAATCCAACCTTAAGTCCTCTGCATTATCGGGCATGGGCATTCCAAGAGCGACTTCTCGCACGAAGGATTGTCGCGTTCATGTCAGGCGGAATATCATGGGACTGTAAGGGGATGAAAATCGATGAGTGCGGGCATCATCGAAGTTTCTGGCTCTTCGAGAACCAGTCGTGGTATACTCTGCTAGAATCTTATACAAGCAAGGCCCTCACCTTTCCGTCGGATCGAATTGAGGCTCTTCAAGGCGTGGTTGCTGAATTCAGCACTTACCCAGAGTATAGAGGAAACCAATTCTATACAGAATATGGAGTATGGGAGCGCGAACTCGAAAGACAGTTACTATGGAAGGTTATCACAGTGGAACCTACTTTGGCCCCGTTAGTCCATCTTCCTACGTGGAGCTGGGCTGCTACAGAAGGCGAAAAGGTCTGGGTCGCCAAGGCTTATGATCGATATTGGGAAATACAAATGTCTGATATACGAATTGAACCTTCAGGAGTACTATACACGAAAGGGACTATGAGTACACGGGAATTAAAAATAATTCGAATGTCTCGGAGGCTGTACCATTCGCTTACTGGTACATATCAGAGCGACAGTATACTGAATGAATTTCCGTATGATTGTGGTCCGGCCCATCCCCACTTCATCTGCAGCACCGAGGCTGGAAGATCAGTGTTTGGTATCGCAATTTATGACCATCGCCGTCCCATACCTCTCACAAAATGCTTTTTCATGATAAAGCGTGGAAAACGCAGGGCAAAAAACTAGTACGGCTCTTTCCAGAAAAGTCAAACTAAGTTCTAACACAGCTTCCAGTGAAATGCAAGAGAGCGGCTTAGGTCCAGAGTTGCCGAAGGACTGCCGCGAAAAACAACATGACAAACCGTTATCCGATGACAACGTGTCTTTGGATGAAAATTCAACAAACAATCCACTGGAAGAGCCTTCGGAGCCACATGGAAATATAGGTGTCTCAGAAGATCCTGCCAAGTCAGCGCCGAAGGTGGTAGCCCGCTCAGATCCAAACGAGATCCACAGCTCTGTTAACAGGCCACTATCGTTCCATGCTGATGGCGTCAGTGTATCGAAGCTAGCTCTTAGTGATGGTGCCGAAGCATCACAAAGCGAGTCAGTTGAGCCTAGAATGATTGATCCTGGAAGCCTAGCTTTTAGCGACGAGGGGCACGAAGACTTCCTGGTAAATCGTTTATCACAACCATATGTCAATTTACAGCTGATACGTCTTAGGTGGCCGAATACCTGCATCTCGAGGAGACAGTCCCGTTCAAATATTGGGCTCTGCTTCTCGAAGCAGTCGGCCAAAACAGATACAAGCGCGTTGGAATCGCTATGCTTTATCCACACGCATATCAAGCTCTCGGTGTTGAAATCGAGGAGTTTGAAATCGTCTAGTCCAAGTGACTGTTTTCGAAAGCGACGTTGGCCAGATTAAGCGAGGATCTTTTGGGTATGGTAGCATCTTCATTGCCAACCTTTCTACTGCACGGGGGTATTGTGCGTTCAAAATATATTTAAGTACTTTGCCTATGTCCAATTGTTAGGATGTATCTGGTGGAGACTTCGAAGGAGCATCTTGTTCTCGGAATACCATTCTTCAAGGCTGCGACGTCGCTGAGGACTTGGGCGTCGGAGAACTTGGTCGTTCCCAGTCTCATTCCAATCTACTGAATCCAATATCAGCACGGAGCAGGCGAAGTATAGACCTATTCTATATGCTTCTTGTCCGCAAAGGTACCAATCAAGGCGGGACTTGCGTGTTATGTACTTATCCCTTACTCCCAAAATCCCTTTTAGTAACGGAAGTCAAAAATAATCGCATCATTAGAAATCCCTTGTAGCGAGAGTATCCTCGGTTGCTAGAGCCTGAATTATCGTGCTTCATGATCTGATATTTCCTAGTCTTGATGGTGTTCTCGACGCCAATCATTACGTTTGAAGTGCCCATAAGGATTCCTCAAGCCTGGACGAGCCAAATGCGAGCCAAGTAGGAAACAGGGTACGCCAAGGCGTCTATCATGGCAAAGTTAACGATACCATATCATGCTGATTGTGAGCTATTGTATCGCTGTCAATTTCGTGATGGCCCCAACAGGCACCAATGGAAGTCTTGACACCGCCTCGTCACATGACCTTCCTCAAGCCCATCGTCGAGCAGGCACAATACACGACCATCCTGCCTTCCTCCTTTGAAGTTGATCTCCTACCGAGAAATTTATGTCGAGAAGCCAAGAACCTCATATTCGGGACTGTATGAAGGTCACCAGTGAGCCTTGAGATAACGTTGTATCGAATAATGTATCGAATAAATCTTTTAATGGAAGGAATTTTTGATAGGACGTAGTGTTCACTCGCTTAGGACAGGCAGTCCAAAACAAAATCGCCTTGGACTTCACCCTCACGTCATCCTCGACACCATCGAATAAAATTTGATATTCAATCGTGACGACTACTGTTCTTCGTCCTTCAGATCTTCTTCCTTGTAGACCACAGCGTTGAATTTCTAATCAACAACCAGAGAGTATTGTCGCATTGAGCAAGATATTCATCATCGATACAATCACACACCTCGATCTCGAGCACGACACAATCACACGCACCTCGAAAATTAGGAGCTAGAAATTATAGAGGCATTCCACCCTGGCACAGTCAACAGTACATACCTCAGAGCCGCAAGTCTCGATCTCAATGGCTAACCAGCAATCTCTCACCACAGCCATGGACAGCATGACTCTCATCCACAACTCATCGTCAAAGCTCCCGGTAAAGCCAATGACGACACCGCCATCAAGGCCAAGAGCTATGCAGGACAGATTTCCTCCCTCACGCGTCACCGAGTCTGAAATCCTGGGACAGTGGGAGGGCGATCACTTCGGCACAGGTCAGCCACAAGAGAGGAGCACACCGGCTGAATGGCAAGATTTTGCACAAGAAAATACACCAAAGACATTGCCGTCCTTGAAAGGGAGGAACTATGGGGCTCCAGGTGTGTCGAGGAAGGAAAACTGGAGTGCTAGACCTGGACACGAAAAGCAGCTGGAACGGCAACGAGTGCCAAACCTGCCGACTAACCCTCAACTACCAGCGGCACCAACTCGAGGACCAGCGAAAGCAGAATCAAGATCCCGACCTTACGAACAGCGGATCGCTGCCACAGACCGGTTTCCACAGGACGTGACCTTGCGCAAGAGGAAGAGCGAGAACCACGACGACCGCAAATGGGGGCCCCTAGGTAACACACATCAGCCAAAAAGAGCAAGTCCAGATCGACCATCACCAATATCTGCAGTTTTATCTGATGATGTTGTGAGTAACGAAATCGCTACTACAGGAGACAATATTCAGCGTTCGAGAAAGGAAAGTTTCGACCATTGGGTATCGTCTCGTACGCGCCCACATGTGGTAGCCCCCAACGGAACAACAATTATACCAAGCAGCTTTCAGACCAGAAAACCAACCCCTCGGTACCAATCGTTCGCAATTACATTGTCTGAAGACAACGCGCAGATCGGAGTAAACAGCATACCGAAGAGCCAGTCCAGAGGATCAAGTCTCACCAGAGCTCCGCCCAGCTTACCACAACAAACCCTAAGCCTCCCACAGCAAAGGACGCCGAACACTGCTCCATGTACACCTGTACCTACAGACACACTTATTACATCAAGCCCCCCAAAATCTCGTGCCAAGACGACAGACGACATCGCACGTCGATTGATCTTCGCTGGTATCGGGGCCGGTCGAGTTCCCAAACGCACGGAGGAGGAGCTAAAGCAGAGGCAGGAGGAACAAGAAAAACGGCGCGTGCAGCGGGAGGAGAGGGAGAAGCTGGGTAAGGAGGAGGTGAGGAAGTGGTGTGGTCTGGATGTTGTGAAGCCTGAGCTGAAGCTGGCTACGCAAAGTCCTGTAAAGAAAGATCTGATACAGACATCCGATGCGAGGTATGGAGAAATAGAGCTGACGAGGTTCAAAGGGAATGATATCCAGTGGTAGATGATATAATTGGAGAGTGGAGCAGTGGACGAACCTTGACATTCCGGCTGCTGGTTGGGTAGGTAAACAGGCTCAAGAGGACTTGATGAGAATGCTGGTACCCATCAATTATGAGAATCTGCCGTCGTGCATGCTTCTTCGATGATTCCTGAGCCGAACTGAAACTAAGTTTCTGTAGAGAGATTTGGTTGTGCAGTGACAGTTTTCAGGACTTGAATTGTCGTGTATAATAATTTGTGTTGACATTACTCAAGATAATGAAATACAGAATTGAAGTCCATTTCCGAGCCCCGAAGATGCTCCCAAGCATGCAAATTCTGGGCAATTTGACTTTCTGAAATGTCATCAGTGTCGTCAGTGTCGTCGGTGGTGAGATCCGCACCAGCCACACCCAGCCCACATAAGCACGTGCACTACCCAGCACACACGCGCCACGAAATTCGCTTAACGGCGCACAGCCTCGCACACTGAAAGTTGCCGGTAATTTTTTCCCTAACGTCGCTGGCCGTGATCAACGACAAACCTTTCTCGACAACTCCACGACACCGACGACAACCCCGCCATTTCTCACCAAATCCGTCGAGATGGCATCCCGTCCTACTGTCACCATCTTGTCCGCCGATGGCTCTGCCAGCGGCGCGACTCACCCTTTGCCAAAGGTATGGATATTTCTTTCTGGTAGTGGTCGTTGAATTGGAGATTTGTGGGTGGAGGAGAGAACACATTGGATGAAGGGAAGGAGGGGGAGAGAATTTGGAAACAGTTCAACATGATGCGCGGCTGAGCTCCTGGGAAATACAACGAGGGACGACATACTGGCGGTTGGACTTGCGACTGAGATTGATGTGGAGGGGTTCTTGAGATTTTCGATGCTGAACTTGGAAATCGCACAACGAGTATGCATTGGAAGACATATGCTGATTGTACGAATTACAGGTCTTCACCTCGCCTATCCGCCCGGATATCGTTCAGACCGTCCACACCGGAATGGCCAAGAACAAGAGACAGCCATACGCCGTCAGTGAGAAGGCTGGTCACCAAACCTCTGCTGAGTCCTGGGGAACTGGTTAGTAATCCTTCTCCTCCTGCCAATTGTGTCTACTCCCACCGATTTCGAAGCACATTCTATATCTACAATGACGGACGCAACGACAGGAAGGCGTGGGATGGTCTTTAAGCTGCGATTGAGTTGATATGGAGTATTTCGAGATCGGGGGGCTGGAATGAGATACTATGAGGGACATGGCTAATTGAATTCAGGTCGTGCTGTTGCCCGTATTCCCCGTGTCTCTGGAGGAGGAACCCACCGTGCTGGACAGGCTGCTTTCGGTAACATGTGCAGATCTGGTCGCATGTTCGCACCAACCAAGGTCTGGAGAAAGTGGCACCAAAAGATCAACCTCGGACAAAAGTGAGTCTCACAACACAATATACGCATTTGCGAAGTACAAAATGCTGATACTTTCCTCCCAGGCGATACGCCGTTGCTTCTGCCTTGGCTGCTTCATCCGTCCCAGCTCTCCTTTTGGCCCGTGGTCACCAAGTTTCCACCGTCCCTGAGGTTCCTTTGGTCATCAACTCCGAGGTCTTCGCCGCTGGAGCCATTGCCCGCACATCTTCCGCCGTCGGTCTCTTGAAGTCAGTTGGCGCCTCCGCAGACGTTGCCAAGGTCAAGAACTCCCGCAAGCTCCGCGCAGGAAAGGGTAAGCTCCGTGGCCGCCGTCACCGTCAACGCCGTGGACCTCTCGTTGTCTACGACCCTGAGGTTGATGGAAAGGAGCTCTCCCTCGCTTTCCGCAACATCTCCGGTGTTGAGACTTCCTCCGTCTTCGCCCTTAACCTCCTCCAGCTCGCACCAGGCGGCCACCTCGGACGCTTCATCATCTGGACCTCCGCCGCCTTCAAGGCCCTCGATACCATCTACGGATCCACCACCACCCCATCCGACCTGAAGAAGGATTTCCTCCTCCCATCCCCAGTCGTCCAACAAGCAGATATCGGCCGTCTCATCAACTCCTCCGAGCTGCAATCCGTTATCCGCGCCGCCATCGGTCAAGCACGCACCAAGCGCGCTGGTGTCCAGAAGAAGAACCCGCTCCACAACAAGCAGGTCCTTCTCCGTCTGAACCCATACGCCGCTGGCTACAGCAAGGACAAGATCGGCACGAAGGGTCTGGATGCTGGCAAGCCGGAGCGTGCTGCCAAGACTCCTTTCGCTGCTGTTCTCAAGGAGGATTAGATTTCTGGTCTTTGCTTGTAGTTCAGTTCGGCGGGGGCGTTTGTGCTTTTTTCTCAGCTAAGGGAAGGGTTTGGAATGAATTGGCTGTGTGAGCGTGGACTCGTATGAAGGTCTTCGTCTGCATGGCTGCTGCGGCTGCTTACATACAAAGTAATGAACAGTCGCAATGATCACCAAAATCTGTGTCTATTATTTGCAAGTGATTATTATTGACGGTGATGCTCATGCCAAACTCCAAATCTCAACCGGTGGTTCCAAAGTACGTTGATTAGCTTCAGTAGATTCATGTGTCAGACTTCACAGGGATAACATCACAAATCATCGCATCACATCACACCAAAATCATTCCCGGCGTATCGTAATATGTGCATGGATGTATCACTGCTCCTATGTAACGTAAACCAAACAATCTCATCACCAAACTCCCCCAGCCCTTCGTTCGCTCAGTCGGCTAACCCGAAAACGCAATGCAAAATGCATTAGTAACATGCAGACGAACCAACGCGACTGCCACTGCGAGCTAAAAACCATGCTGAAGACAGGCAGGCAAGCAGATGCATGAAGATGAGGAGCTGCCTGTATCCGCGCTCCTTCGTCACGCTAAATATGAAAGTTCCGAGAGCTCACCAATTCTCTATCCCAATCTATTAAGGACACCCAAGGCATGAAGTTGGTCATTGCAAATGTTGACCCCATCTATCTCTCGGTGGCGGCGGTGGTAACGAGTTCGGGAATAAAGCATCGCCAAAGTGACCTCCAGCAACAGGACCCGGACCACTTGGAATCCTCATCTCTCCCGGCGCAGGACTATTGCCTCGACTACCACTATGCAGAACTCTGCCAATCGGCCTCGTACCTGGCGAGTTCTGAACCTGGTTTCCCATTCGCGGGCTCTGCGGCACACTGGTACCTCTCGTGCCTCTCCGACCATTGGTGACAGCTAGATATTCTTGTTGCTTCTTCTCATAGTCTCGCTCAACATCCTTCAATCGAGCCCTGAGCTCGGTGTTCTCATGACGCAGTTGAGCATTCTCGTTGGCGGACTGGATCTCGTGAATTCGGACTTTATCATGAGCTGCTTTTTCGCGGAAGGCGTCGAGTTCTGTCTGAAGGCGGAATACTTCGGCTTGATGCTCAGCAGCGCTAGACGACGAAGCTTGGAAAGTGCTGCGGATGTAATCGAGGTCATTATTAGCATTAACATAGCGCTTATGTTCACGCTCGGTCTCGAGTCTCGATTTTGTCAGCTCGTCTCTTAATGTCGCGAATTCGGCAGCTTCGGGAACGGCGGACGTTCGCAAGGCTGTTTGAGCCGCGGAGAGCTCAGCTTCAAGTTCGGCATTTCTTTCCCGCAGTTTGATGACTTCCGCGTCTTTGTTATCGCGTTCTTTTTTTAACCTAATCTCACGAGCCATCGATAGACTGCTCTGGTGTTCAAACTCGCCTCTATCGTTAAGAGCTTCTTGATACTTGGGTTGAATGCTTGCGATGCTGTCTTCGAAGCTTTTACATCGGGATTCGAGGTCATGATTGATTTCTCGCAACTCTATTTCCGTGACATCTTTCGCACGTAACTGAGCCTCTAAGTTGCTGACCTAGGTTTGTCAGTAGGGTACATCAAGTTTCAGAACCCGAATTACCTTCTGGAAAAGTGAGGATAATTGCGTCCGCTCATCCTCAGCAAAGCTCTGAACTGGCCTTGTTGCTTGTGGCGCGGTCGATGTGTGCAGCACAGTCTCACTGACATGTGTGCTTTCCAACTCGCCATTTCTATTGCCATTGCTAGGCGTCAAGCGTTGTCTCTTATCGGCACCAATAGATTCCTCCGATTCCTACTCTGTTAATATATGCATAGGGCAGGGGACATTCTGGACGTACCAACGAGCGTTTTGCTCCTGAATGGAGGTTTGCTGTCGCAGCCGCATTATATGAAGGTTGTTCTTCGAGGAAATTCTGGCTGCTGAGAAGACTGAGATCCAGTCCATGGATGTCAGGCATCGGAAGCAAAGGCCAGGAGCTCTCGCGTGGATCATTAGAAAGATAATTGGCGATCTTATTCGCTGCACTAGGTGGATCGTCGTAGCCATCTTCATCAAAAGTGCCAACTCTGCCCATTAGCTGCCGCATACAGCTAGCTATCTTGATCAGGCGTCCGGGTGCTTCGATATTAGTATCAAAGCATCTCTCGATGTGCTCAACAGAGTTAGTCACCACTAAGGAGACCAATGGTACCAAGATATCGGGAAATGACGGGTGTACCCGCAGCTGGTCGATAAAAGGTAATTCCCGATGGCTGGGATCAAAGGCAATGACAATCGAAGCCGGATCCACAGTATATTGCTGTGCTCCAGTAGAACATAACGTGACCCGAAACCTCCCAGTGCTCGTCCTTCTCTCTATGTCGGCCCGAGAATATTCGATGGCGTGGTAGATTAATAACGACTCCAGCTCAGCTAGAATCTGACCGGGTCTAGCCACGATGATAACATGATTGTCGGTTGATGCTAGGAGCTCCAGGAGCTCAGCTAGGAAGATGAACTTTGTGCTAATATTTTCTGCCCATCTGGCTTGTATTTCATGATCTTCGTTCTGACTAGGGTCCTCATCGAGCAGACCTGGATGACTGCAGATAGTCTGGAGCGTCTCTAGTAACAAATTCACCTCTGCGACTAATGCTTCGTCCAGGACTTCATCTTTCAGAAACGATTGCAACTGGGCTCTGTAGATTTTTATGCGACGAACATATATGTCTCGAGTGTAGCTAGTCATTGGTAGTGCCACTTCGTACTCAGCAGGTCCAAGAGGCAAGACGCTCAAAGTCGTGGGTTTTTCTTCTTCGTCTTCTTCGGGGTAAGCAATTTGCTCCATGATTGTTGGTGGCGGAGAAGGTGCTACATCTTCAGCGGTCGGCACTACCGGGAAAGGGGCGGCCACACTGGAGGTATCAATGGCGGGTGCTGCGGGAGACTCGAAGAGAGGCAATGCTGGAGGTACAGATGGTAAGATATCAACTAGTGGCTGGATAGGCACTGTCTGATTCTGTGTCACTGCGCTCTGGTTCGAGTGGACTAGTGTAGGAGTAGGGGATTTGGACAGAGCAGCAGCTGCTCGTGCAGCTCTCGCTTCTGCCATTCTCGCCTTCAGCATAGCCGTCGGGTCTGGGACTTGCGTCTTGGCTGCCTCATTCGAAGCCATCACAGCTGGGTCGTCTACTGGCTCCATATTTGAAGATGAGTAGAATACAGGAGAGTACTTGACATCCAAAGGCTCAATCTCCTCCACAGTAGGCCTCAAATCCTCGACCGGTGGGCTAGGAAGATGGCTTGAAGCTTGGCTGTGCCCAGAGGTTTTAGAGCTTGATGATTTCTGAGTATTGGCTGTCTGGCTGGCAGTTATGTCCGGAAAACTTTCGTCGTGTGGCGAAGCAATCTGGATGGGATCTTCTTGGGTGCTCCTAGTACTGCTCGATTGAAGCTGACTTGAGACGGTGTCGATTCGCCTGGGGTTCTGAGTTGAACCCTGACTTTGCGAGTCGGTAAAATTCCACAACGATCTTGAGCCCGACTGCCGCTCGGATATTTGTTCAACTGGACGCTCCTCCTCTTCGGCCAGCTGCGAGTCTTCACTTGACAAATCGAAGTCAAGATGGTCTTCGAGATCCTGATCTCCGGGATATCCCGATGATGGGAGCGGCTCGTCACCAGAGTCTTCTTCGCAACTGATCCGGGGTAGTTGTGTTTGAAAGCCCACGCTGCGTGCCTCTTCACCTGACTTTGCGAGAGATGACCGTGATCCTTGGGACAGAGGTACAGGAGGACTCGACGTCTCAACAAAATCCTCAGACAATCGGATTACGGGCTGGCTGGCTAATTCCGGAGGCTGTGAATGATCTGAAGTTGCTTCCGAACCGTGCGAGGTCTGGGTTTGTGGGATCGGTACTTGAGCCGATGGTGGTTCCGGGGTGACAGTGTACCCTTCGTGATCAAAATCGCTTGTACGTTGAGCAAATTGGCTCTCAATGCTTCCAGAATCTTGCTGTTTGCTGTATGACGAATACCACTGGCTATTTCGGGACTCAATTGCCTCAAGCGATGCCTCTGTGTTGGCTTGCGTGTTATGTCTTGTTGAAGTGTCCGTCGAGCTGACAGTCCTAGAAGTAGGAGTTTCCGAGGGCTTGTATGACGATGAGCCTCGAGGTTCTTGAGAGTCAGGAATTTCTAAAGGCTCAGCGATTTCCTCGTCTTCGAATTCTTCTCCTTCAATATCTGAGTCCCAAATGAATGGTGCTTGTGATGAACGTGGAATCACAGGTACAGACGACGATTGGGTGGGATCGCTGCGTGATTCTGGAGTCTGCGACTTCCTGAAGCTCTCAACCTGATTGGCTTCCTTTTCAACGTCTCTTCCTTCAAGGTCCTCGTCCCAAATGTCAGCTGGAGACAGCTGACGTGCTTGCGGCGCCGAGGAGGACTGGGTTCGACCACTTCCGGACCCAACTCTTCGTTGCTGGGAATGTTGCGAGTCCCGCGACTGCACCAGGTCACTTGAGAACTCCTTGGGCTGTTCGTAACCTTGAGAAGAGGAGCCGAGACTGTGAGTTGTGTATGCGCTCGGATCGAAGTCTTTGGGAGCCCGAACCTCAACACGAGCTTGACGTCCTCCAGGAACTTTAGCCTTCGCTTCTTGCGATCTTATATGTGCTCTTTGCAGATACTCTCGTTCTTCCTCGTAACTGTCAGGGATCTCTGGTTCCCTATTCTCTCCTTGCTCGTGCACGCTTGCGCCCTGGGATATAACTTGGGATTCCTCGGAGCCAGAGTGTTGTGGGCTGACGTGCCGGACTCTTTTCGCGGCGACTTCTGCTCCAGATACCAGTCTTCGCTTTCTCTGTCTGGGGGCTATCGGTTGGCTGTCCTCAGGAGATTCGAGCTCGTTGGGCAGGGGAAAGCTATTCTCGCGGGGGGTACTGCTATCTTTCGGCGAATTGTTCTGCCACTCTGCGACTGCTGGAAGAGTGACTCCAGAATGGTGCACCTAGAAATCCAAGTCAGTAGTTGAAATGCAGAGAAGAAGCAGGTTATACTTGCCCACTCGTGAGGGTAGGATTCGCCAGTAATCTTGTGGTCTTCCCAGTCAACAAGGTACCAAATTTCCCCGTCGCGATCTTCCTGGTCTACGATGCGCTTGATTTCGTAGAAATCGTCTGTATTTTCTACTTTCGAGGTCTTCTTCCTCTTCTTGTCCTTCCGTGCGGGCCCCCTCTTCTGCGAGCTTCGCGGCGTGGAAGACGGTGGTATGGAGAGTGAACTGCGTGGTGTTCTCGTACGGCTCGACCTTTTGCTAGATTCCCCTACGCGTTTTGTCATATCGATGCGATACATACCGAAATATGTGCTATTGGATTCAGGGCCATAGTGGTAAGAAAATAGAATGAAGAGTTAAGATATCTGCAAGAAGAGAAGGTCAGCTATTTCAGTGACTAACAATCAGTGAATGTTTGCCTTCCAAGTAGGAGATTATTGTGCTGCTCTGCTTGACTTGGTCGTGTTCGCATCAAGTGGTTCTTACCGACCGCCGTAGTCAGCTTCAACACAAACAACCCCGCTTCGCTGAACGCTTCAAGATGTCCAGAACATCTGCGGAAGCTTTCAAGTCGTGAGGGTTGAGTTTCATAAGGATGGTTATATGAGCGGGGGGCTTAACTTGAAGTAGACTCAAGGCCAGGTCTAAGTTGAAAACAGAGACCGAATCAGCCAGCCAGCGGTTCCAGTTGGCGACTTTTATGCTTGGGAGGGGGCTTAGTGAATGAACGAACCATCTGCAGAAGGAAAGCAGTAGATGGCCAAAAGTGCTGTATCCAAAGGAGTTTGTTCCATTCACTTATCATCTTCAAAGTGGAGGAGAGAGGAAACAGAAGGCAAAAAGCCAGAGTCGAAGGCAGGAGATCTCCTTCTATTCTCAGCAGAAAAGAAAAGGAAGAAAGACTCATCTCGACAAGTTCCTATTTTATGCGGCGCTGCAAGGCACAAAAGTAGGTAGCAAACAAGCTCGGTGGGCCCTCATCATTATGGTCGGAGGTTGCATTGGCTCAGACTAGACAAGTCCAACAACCACTTGGGATGAAGAGACTACCAGGTGATAGGATTGATTTGACACCTAACGTCATATAAGTTCAAGAAGTCGATCTTGATAGTCCTTGTGCGTAGTAAGGCTGGTGGAGGTAGAGCAAATCACATATCTTCAGTGGCCTGTCGCTCTAAGGGTGGAAGATCAAAACAACATAAGCGATGCACGCAATTTTTTACCAAATTTGTTGCCAAGACTTCCCCTCCCAGAGTCAACACTGCCAGAGAACACGGAAAGTAAAAAGCAGGTTTTGAAGCGTCTCGTCATATCCCAATTTAATTTTTAGAAATCAGCATCACCAAAACCAAGAACCCCAGCAAAGCACTTCCCAAACTTCCCTTCGACAATCCCTTACTTACCACCAAACACCTTCTCCAACTCCAACAACCTCCTCGCCGCATCCCCAAAAGTCTGCACCGGCGTCCTCGGCTTCAATCCCAACTTCTCATTCCACTCCAAGACATCACCAGACTCCAGCACCTTCTCTTCCTCACTCCCATCTTTGGGTAGTCTACCCTCGAGTTCCGGCACCGTTTTGAGCGCATCGACGGCGATTTGAGAACTGTACTTGTTACCGCCGATCATGAACCGTTTGTTGGCTACAGCTGGAGTGGTGAGTGAGAGGATGTGGGCACTTGCGAGGTCGCGGACGTCGATCTGTTGAGCGTTAGTCCGATCTTTTATGATTTTGAAAAAGTAAATGAAGAATGCATGTATACGTACATAAGAAGGGAAGCTCGTATCCGGAACGACCTCATACGTCCCATTGAAAAGACTATAGAAGACATCGCTCGAGTAATTGATCTTCTTCAGAATACTGACAGGCTGGATTGGAGGCCCGAAGATCAGAGCAGGGAGCAAGACGGAGACTGTGTAAGACGGTGAGTTCTCCTCGACGTATTTCCAGATGGCTTTTTCGGACTCGGCTTTTGCGACGCAATAGCTGATGTAGGGATGGTTTGCAGCAATGGCATCATCGATAGAGACCTGACATCTGTGAGTATTGCTTTAGAAATTGGAGATGGTCAAGAAGGACTTACTGGAAGCCACTCACTGCTGTTGAATGTCCGGTCTCCGATATCCATCCCAGTTGTCATCGCATTCACGGACCCGGTGACTGCAATGGCTTTGATAGTCTTGCCATACTTGCTGGCGCTCTTCAACAACTCCACAGCTCTAATCCAAGAAGTCAGTCTCAACTCTCGCACAGTCTGCTCTCATTCTCCAAATCCTTGTAAAACTCACCCATCAACACTCGGCTCCAAGAAGTCTCTCTTGAAGTCCGTATTTCCAGGATCATCCAACAGCGGCGCAGCAGTATGAATTACATAGTCAAAGTTCCCCTCCTTGACGGCCTCATCCCACGTCCCAGCCTTCGCATAGTCAGAAACGACGGTAAAAGTCAGTTTGCCAGCATATTCAGGATGCGTAGCTAGGATCTGTTCGCCTTTTGCGAGGGAGCGGACGCTGCCTGTGACTTGGTGTCCAGCTGCGATAAGCTGGTCTATGACGTGCGCAGCGACGAAGCCGTTAGCGCCTGTTACAAGAGTATTCGGCATTTTTGACGTTCAGGGTTGAAGTGGCCTTTCTGTGGGATAAAAATTCGGTATTGTGGTTTGAATGGGTTGTTGACTTATATGTGCCCTAGCTTGAATGTAGCCGAAATGTGACGTGGATTACTAGAAAGCGTGGTTTGATTGCGGATCATGGACGGAGTGCTGGCGAAGAAGACTCAAGATGAGTATTATATTTAAATGCGAGAAAGTAATGCTTCCTTCACCTACCATCCCTCTATTCATATACAATTCCCCCCTGCTCCAGCATCACAAATACATCTCCTCACTCAAGGCCTCACGATCACAATCCTAGCACCTTGACCAACACGACGCAACCCCGCTTTCTAAGCCGTCCGCATTAGGAAAACGCTATAGCACACAAATAACAGCAGTCAAGCTCTCGGAAGCAGATAGCCAATGCTGACAAGCTTTCAGGGGATCGTAGAAGTACATGGCGTTCTTGGCATGCAGTCCTTCGCTGACAAATGGATTCAGGGACTTCTTCCACAACTGCGACGTCGCGGGGTTCAAGCCAATCACTTGATGGCAGCCGAAGGATTCATGTGCATCGATCAGGTTGGCTTGTTCGGGCTGTCAAGATTGTATTGTATGTATGTAGTAACACACCAATTGCGCCTACTTGCAGGACATCATATCATGCCTCTCCTTGCCGATGCGTGAAAGACCATGATTTCCTCCATCTGACGCCATAGCTATGTACCACACAACGTAAATGCTCCTTCCGGTCATAGAAATACATTTGCCTTACAACGCCTTGCTATGCTTTTTGCCTGCTGCCTTTCCCGCAGTACCCTTATCCCCATTCGCCCTAGCGATTTTTGCCTGAGCTACAGTATCTAAGCCTGCATACCAGGTCCTGAGTTGAGCAACATGACTCTTTTCTCCCTCTCCATACTCCACGGGAGGCCCACGGACTTCCACTTCGCCATCGTCTTTGAACACAGCCCAACTACTGGCATCTTCTTGGGTCGAACGCAAGGCCAAGGCTGGTCCTCCACCTCGACTCTGTATAGACATAACCAAGAAGTTTCTGAGGAGAATGCCGTCACCTGCTTTGACAATTGGCAGAGCATCTTTGTATGGCCGGAAGACCTGTACTTCTGTGACGCCGCTTGGTGCGATGGACGGATCTGTGATGTTGAATGTGATTTGGTATTGTCTAGGGCCATTCTTTGCTCGTTGAGGTTCAGGTGGGGTTGTTGTAGCGACGGCAAGGAAGTCCAACTTTTGCGTGAGGTGAAATCGAATGACCTTCAATCCAGTGAACTCGCTGAAATCCGTCCGAAGAGCTCGCGTCAGTCTCAACTTGAGATCAGCGACAGGAAGCTTCCGAAGATTATGCTGAGGTGGTGAAGATGCGTCAGACCCCTCGAGTGCAAACTCGAGACTCGCATCATGACCCTTTGGCGTTGCTTGGCTGTCGATCACCACTAGCGGAGACTTTTCATTATCGGAACTCGTTGATGGCGGTGCAAGAGACTTCACTGGCGTGACCGGTCGTACATTTTCCTTCGTGTTCTTCGTTTTGGATTCGGATTTTGCTGCGGAGACCGGGAGGACGCTTTCTCTTGTATTCACTGATGAAGTCTTGTTGGGAGTTGCCGGACGGACGTTTTCCTTTGCATTCTCAGCTGCTTTCAACGTCGGGTTTGTACGTCTGTTGCTTCGCCTCGTGCTTTCCACCGGTAGTTCGGGCATCTCTAAAGCATCATCTCCATGTTTACTATGGGACGGAGACCTCGAGTCCCCTGCGCCGTCATGCGACTGCATTTCATCGCGGCCCGGTGTCGACATGTGGTCCTCCAGGATGAGTTTCGATGCAGCTTCACTCGGAACAGTACTCTCTGCAGCCTCTTGTTCATCGACATCGGGGTCTTCATTTTCCTTAACAGGCTCAACAGGTCTTTCAGAATCATGACTCTCCTCAGGCTGAGCACCGGTCTGGACAGACTCGCCGATCTGAGTAACCTCTTCGGTGTGAGTTTCGACTTGAGCATGATCCATCTCAATTATCTTCTCAATCACTTCCACGGTTGATGTTGTAATCGTCTCTATAGAGACTTGTGCGTCTAATACAGTCGATGAACCAGCAGTGGCCAAGCTACTCTCTGCTTCGCCAGCCTCGGCTTGATTTTGAATGACTTCCAATTCAACGCTTCGATCAACATCCATCTCCTCGGCAGGGGAGGTTATTGGTTGCTGCGGTCCGTTCACCGATGAGAAAGAGTTCTCCAGAGACACGGTCTTGCGAGATATTTGCGTATTTTCAGGCGTTGGAAGCTGCACATTGACTTGCTCCGAAACTTCGGAGAATACCTTCTGAAGCAGAGTTGAAGACGGCAGTACTGCTTCTTCTCTGGACATAGAACGGTATGATGCTCCAAAACGTGGCTCGTCATTTGCTCCATCTAAGCTGAAGACCCGCGAGAACAAAGATGGTCTCTCTGGAGATGCGTTAGAAATACGACCTTCGTCTGTGTTTGCCTGCACAGGCACATCGACATCCAACCCGGCTGGATCCGGGTCCTTGGGAGTATACGTCTGTTCAGCATCATCCGGATTGCTGATGTCATCTAATTCGACATCCATTTCTGAAGGACGAACATCAATACCTTCGGCTCCACCATCGACAATTTCCGTAGCGGATACCGCAATTGGCTGCTCGGAGACAGAATCCTCATCGTCGTCCTCATCTACATCTTCGTCTTCATCGCCGTGCACTCGGTCATCCAATTCCTCATCAATTTCAGCATCCGATTTGCCATTGAGAGAAGCCAAATCTGGGGGCAGTTCCTGTTCAGCCAAATCATCTTCGTATGCAACTTCGTCTTCGTCCTCGTCTTCCCCTTCGTCCTCTTCCTCCTCTCCAGACACTGACAATGAATACTCCGCTATCTGACCAGGTATCGAGGTCTTGATCTCAGACCGTTCAGCATATGGTACAGTATCTTCGTCCTCATGCTCGCTTCCGCCCTCACTGTCCTCACTGTGAACGTCAGGCATCTGGGAATCACTGCCGTGCCGATCTGAACTTGATGTATGAGGAGGTTTAGCGGGAGCAGGGGCTCTCGTTGGTAATTCATCCTCATCATCCGAGGAAAGCAAGTCAATGACTTCGGGCTCTTGTCGGATGTGAGGTTCTGGACGCTCGTCATACTCCTCTTCCTCTTCATCATAGCTTTCTTCCTCCTCGCCGTAACTGCCCTCTTCCTCCTGATCGAGTTCCTCCACGTTCTCTTCATCATCCATGTCGGATCCAAATGCGGAAGGTGGTTTGGCATAAACTTCTCGCTCGTCCTCTTCCTCTTCGAAATCAGCCTCCCCGTCAGCTTCAGAATCTTCGTATTCGCCTTCGTATTCTCGCCTGGCTGATGCTTGGTGATTTTTAAATTCTTCCTCTTCAAAGTCACCATCCTCTACATCGCCTTCAAGCTGGCCATCGGCAAGTTTCTCCTGCTGCCTCTTCTCCAAGCCCTCTTCATCCAAACCATCCTCTACAGATCCGTCAAAGTCTTCTTCGTGCAGACTAGATCCTGGGCCGGCTTCGTCGTCGCTCTCCGTCAAATTGACAACGCCGGATTGAGCACTTTGAGATCGTGACATGGCAGTAGCATGAGGTGATTGATGTGTAAACGGCGCTGCATGACCACCAGATTCAGGAAGCTCAGGATATGCAACCGAGCTGGTACCCCAACCTGAGGTGACCTGTCCCATCAAACCAACATCCAAATCTGGATAGGTAGAATGTGGCATTTCTGCATTGTTTACGAGCTGGTCTTCATTTCCTTCGTGAAGTCCTTCGCCTTCATAGAACTTGTCCCCGTGGGTACCCTCCATGAAAATCTCATCTCGAGAAGGCGATGCAGCATTGCTTAAATGCGCCCCTGCACTTTGCCAGTGACCGTACTGGTTTTCTGAGGCGAATTGACTGTCGAATATCGCATTCTCCAGATCGCCGTCGGTCACTATAGGCTCTTGTATGCCAGGAAAACCGGATTCTAATTGTTCGCGACGGTGGGCAGGGCTTGCACTGTAGATATCCTCACTCTCAAGATCAGCCGAACTGTCCTTGTTTAGGTGAGGAGCCACTTCGTCGCTCAAGACTTGTGGTTGCTCGACTGCACCTCTTGGTTGCCCTCTGTCATCTTCATTTCCTGTCAAAGCTGCATAAGCAAACGTTGGCTGTCCCCGGTCTCCCTGCGCGTCATCATTCTGCCGTGAGAAGATGTTGTTCTTCGTCGAGAGAAGTGGTGAAACTAAAGACAGAGAATCCGACGGTATAGGTTGCAAGCGCGGCGATTTGGGTATTTCGGGCTCCGCTGCATGTTCATCGAAATGTTGGGTAAAAGTCTCCGTCCGGATCTCAGGGAGTGCTGGCTCGCCAGCATGATTTTCTAGGAAAGGCACAAATGAGTTCTGCTGGCCATATGAGGGCACTCCGTTGGCAACTGGATATGCTGCACCCCCAACGTTTATCGCCTGCCTCGAAAGATCTGCTAGTGCTTGTGCTACATCCTCTGTCGCACTATTGTCGCCAAAATCGACAGTTTGACACCCTTCATCTGTCATCGTACGCGCTGATTTCTGGGCTGGCTCAGGAGTTGTATCCATGGATCCGACTTCTGCTTCCTCCGCTTCTGGAGTTGGAGAGCGACTAGTATATCTCCAAGTCGAACTGAGTCTGGTTCTCTTTCTTCCCTTGCCCGGCACTGAGCCGTCCTCCTCTGCGAACGGATCTATCTCGAAGAGAGATCCATATGATGTTCTCGCACGCTTGATGAATGCTGGAGAAGACCATTCGTCCCCAATCTTTGTTCCAATAGCTGGTCGGTTTGCAGACGGAGTGCTCGTTTGTAGACTTGATGGTTCAGGTTCTGGAGTCGGTACTCGAGCAGGAGCAGTAGCAGGCTCTTCTGGAGCTGGATGGTCAAGGTCGATTTTCTTGATTTCTTCAGAGTCTTCCTGCTTGAACTAGACCTCCGCGTTAGTAGCTGTAGACAATCATGACGTTGTAAACCCAACCTGCAACAGTAATCTCTCAGTGAACTTTAACTCATGTTCAATGCCCCTTCCAGGCGTAGCCACCGTGTCATTGTCTGGCACCCACTCCACCCCATCCAAGCATAGAATAACTTCATCTCCACTCGCAATTCCCGACGCAGCAATGGCCTTTGCACTCGAGCCCGAGAATCGTACACGAACTTGACCTCTTGCACGTCGCAAACGGAAATCTGGTTCGGATAGAAGAAAGGCCACCGATCCTGTTGCAGAGCTGTATGGCCAAGTCAGAGTGACTACAGCTTTGATTGCCCTTGTAGCAGGCGCTGAGAGTTCTGGGTTGAGCTGCGCAATAGGAATGTGTTCGGTGCTTTCGAGCACTATAGCTCCATTCGTCTCCCCCGCCATGTTCTCCTTCGATAGACCTATCCAGCTGAGAGAATACCAGGCATTCTCTGATAACCTGTTTCGAAGAAGCTATGCGTTCCAGCAGCGGTAGGAAGAATTCGCGGTTGTCGTGTAATTGTTTGCTTTGTGGTTTGTTCACAAACGACGAACGCGGCTGGTTCAAGTCTGGAGCTTTCAGAATGACGCGCCGGCCAATTATCCCAAAGCGGCTACCGTATTGCGCTGTACAGTAGCCGAGCTCTCATTCCTTCACCTGTGTGTAAGTGTAAGTGTATGTGGAAGCTCGTACCTTAGATGTAATGCAGAGATCTCAGCACATAAGTTTCGTACTTTTTCTTTCGTTATAAATTATGTATGTCAACGCGGCTGTAGCCTACAATTCCGTCTTCGAAGACACCACCAATACGTTTGGCTTCCCCCATATGTTCTAGCCAGGCCTTTCCCTTCGTCGGCAACTTGTCGGCGTCGTTGCCCCACGCCACCTTTGAAGACGAATAATCACATCATCTCATCACTTACTCGGAGTTCACTTCTTCTCTTCCATTACCCATTTCAATGTAAATGTATTCCTTTCAGTTCTAGATCTCCAAAGGCCACATTGCCCCTGGCACTACAAGTCCTCCCTCTATTTCGCCTTGTCAGCACTTTCGGACAAGAACAATCGACAAGCAGCCCCCATCCTTGATTGCAGGCCTGCCTCATCTGGACTTTCGATGGGATCTATATCACGGCCAGTTGGCGCCTTCAATGTCAAGCGAATTGCTGTGATCGGTGCCGGTCCGACAGGACTGGCAGCGACCAAGTATCTGCTAGCGGAGAAGACTTTCGATACGATCGACGTCTATGAGCAGCAAGCAGAAGTGGGAGGAGTCTGGAACTACACACCTTCTCTAACCGAGAGAGTTCCTGTTCCTCAAACCACACCTTGGACTCCTCCGGAGAAGCCATCATGGCCCAATGGAGCACTGGCGCCAATATTCTCCAACCCAATGTATGAGAAGCTCAACACGAACATTCCCAAGCCACTCATGCAGTTTTCAGATCAGGACTTCCCGGCCGAGGCTCTGCTCTACCCCACGCGACAAGATGTTCAAGCCTATCTTGTCAAATATTCTCAGGATATCAGACACTTAATAGCATTTTCGTCGCAAGTTGAAGACGTAACTCTGTCAGATGCAAATGGTCAGGACCTTTGGACTCTGATTGCAAAATCTACCGTGACTGGAGAGAAGTTGAAGAGAAATTACGACGCTGTTGTGGTAGCCAATGGACATTACTCCGTGCCATGGATTCCTGCAGTTCCTGGCATCGAGGAGTTCAATTCTGCCTATCCATCTATCATTTCACATTCCAAAATTTATCGGTCTCCGGATAGTTTCAGAGACAAGAAGGTCATCGTAGTGGGCAATGCAGCTTCAGGTTTGGACATTGGCAATCAGGTCCTTCAAGTTTCTAAGCAGCCGCTGCTCAATTCCGTCAATGATCCATCCACCTTTCAGCTGCCAGTTGACGGAATCACCAAAGAAGAGGTACCGAAGATCGTTGAGTACATTGTCGAGGACCGGGCCGTTAAATTTGAGGGTGGAAGGATCGAGAAGGATATCGATGCCATCATTTATGCTACGGGTTATTTGTACTCCTTCCCGTTCTTGAAGTCACTGGATCCGCCACTTGTGACGACAGGTCGACGAACAATCGGGTTGTGGCAACAGATCTTCCATATCAGGCACCCGACACTGGCATTCTCTGCTCTGGGCCAGAAGATCATCCCATTTCCACTGTCGGAGGCTCAAGGTGCAGCTATGGCGAAGGTTTGGTCTAACAATATTTCTCTACTCAGTGTAGGGGAGATGGAAGCATGGGAAAAAAGCAGGGTAGAAGAACTTGGAGATGGCACGGCATTCCATGTCCTGGGTTATCCAAAAGATGCCGCATACATCAATTACCTACACGATTGGGTGAAGGAGGCTGACAATGGCTTCGCAAAAGAACCCCCATTTTGGGACGAGAGACTCTGCTGGTTACGTGACATTTACGTAGACATCAAAAAGAAGTTTGCGGATACCGGGATGAAAGCGACTTCTTTGGAAGACCTCGGATTCGATTTCGACAAACGCGATTCGAATCTTTGAGCATATACTTTCGCATATCGCATAGCTCTCGATACCCGAGTACGAAACCCGTACTGCGTATAGACCCTGTTCCAATTAAGCATTTTTTGAGCCTTGGCAAAGCATTTCCCTGAGTTTTTTCTATCACGTGGAGTCGCCATTTGAACTTTGCATCGGACGTTTGAATTTCGCGTTCCATTTTCATTCGATGTCTACATACATGATGCTCGCGCACTTGCCGTATCTGGCTGTCTCACGCTTCACTTCACTCCATATCCACTTGCCGTACCCGGGCAATCGAAACGTATTAATAGAATTTTATGTGCAATAGACTCGTCATCTTTTATGCATATCATTTGCTAGCCTCAAACATTTCACATAAAGCACAGACTGGAAGCAATTTCGAAAATCTGATTGCCTTCGTGGCCTCCCCTTATGATGCGGGAAGTAAGATTCTTATTCATCCCTTACCTACTCCTGCAACCAGTACTCCCATTCTAGAAGCTCGGCAATCACATTTATGCCGGCTTCAATAATCCAAGCGTCCGATAGGGCTGAAAAATGTCCCGAGCCGCCACCATCGACATCAAAAGCCACCTTCACGCCGCCAACCTATACCATGAAGGAAATATACGATGCTATTCCACCACACTGCTTACAACCCAACACTCTTTTGTCTCTATTCTACGTTCTTCGAGATATTTTCTATGTCGGCACGCTTTTATGTCTGGCCTCTCAAATTCCCCACATCCCAAACGACAACATCCAATTCGCCGCTTGGGCACTATATTCCTTCTTACAAGGTCTGGTCTTCACAGGCCTTTGGGAAATCGCCCACGAATGTGGTCACGGCGCTCTCTCAAAATCCAAACTTTTCAACAATATCACGGGACTCATAATCCACAGTTTCCTCTTCGTGCCATTTCACTCCTGGCGCATCACGCATTCAACGCATCACAAAAACACCAACAATCTCGACAAAGACATTGCTTTTGTTCCCAATCTTAAAGAGGCTCACGAAGAAGCCCATGCGACCCATTCGAAGCTTCGCGATTATGTGGAGGATATGCCAATCGTGGCTTTGACCCATCTTTTCTTCCACCAGCTGATCGCTTTTCCTGTTTATCTCACCATCAACAATTTCGCTTTGGCGAGGATGGCCGTCTATCCCTGGTGGACGAGATCTCATTTCTATCTCGGCGACGATGGACCGAATTTCAAAGCTGCGAACAAGCAAGACATCCTCATTTCAGACATCTGCATTGCTATTTCTGCTTTCATCATGTGGAGTTTAGTTCAATACTTCGGAGCATGGAACATGATGCTCCTCTACGGCTTCCCATATCTCTGGACAAACCACTGGATCCGTAAGCCCCCTCCCATCCCCTTTCACCCGACCCATCAAGAGATCCATCGGACTAACACCACCAAAAGTAACAATCACATTCCTCCAACACACTGACACATCCATCCCCTACTACCCCACCAAAACCTGGACCTTCCTCCGCGGCGCCGCCTCAACAGTCGACCGCGACTTCGGCTGGATCGGCACACACATCTTCCACGGCGCCATTGAGACACACGTCATGCATCACCACGTCTCTCGCATCCCATTCTACTACGCTGCCGAAGCTTCTCTTGCTGTGAGGAAGGTAATGGGCGAGCATTACCAGAGCGATTTCAAGACGCCGTATCTGTGGTCTTTTTGGACGAATTATAGGAATTGTCGGTTTGTGGATGAGACGAAGAAGGGGAGCAGTATTTACTTTTTTGCGAAGAATGAGTAGAGAGTCTTATGTTGCTAGACTTGAGGAGTAGGCGGAATATCTGCCTCGGCGAGAGTTGAATTTAGCTTCCTGTACAATTTGAGCGGGAAAGGTCATAGAGTTTCTTTCTTGTAATGTCTTGTATCTAGGAGTTGAGCGAGCGCTCTACATTGAGTGGTTTTGTCAGATGGCGTACTCAGAAACGCCGGAAGTTCAAGAGAGGTGGCCGAAAAGTATAGATACCCTTCCTCACGAAGCTGAATTGTATATTGGTCTAGACTTGGAAAAGCGGGAAGAGAAAATTAGGTGCGTAGAAGGAATACATTCATTTATTCTGATCAATTGAAGCTTCCTGGCATCTTCTGGCAAGAGACTGATTTGGATTGAATGGTGAGATTTCGTGGTAGATACTCATCATTCTTCTAGCAAACCATAAGGAAGCCATCATTTTCTACCATTGTTATCGTCTAAGCCCATCCTGAACGCCTCGGAACTTCTGCCATTTGTTGTACATCTGCATCTGCTCGCTCATCTCATCCGTCGCTCATATTTTCACCTTCTCGAAATTTCCTACCAAAATAGATTTCTCGTCACTGTCGCTATGTTCGTCCATCACTCTCACACCAGCACCAATCCCTTGGGTAAAGACATTCTTGTAGTCCGCAAGAATGTCGTCTATCTCTTTCTTGATCCCGGTTGATTGGAACGACCTCTTCATGTTGCGTCGGGGAAGAACCTGCTTGATCCGTTTGTATACTTGCTTCGAAAGGTTTCGATGTTCGAATGCAGCTTTCTCGATGTCGGACTTGAGAGGCTGCCCAATACATCTACCCGTACTTGCTTTGAAAGCTTTCACCAAAACGAGAATATTCTGCGCAAGGGCGCCTGAAACAGGCTCGTTAATGTTGATTATAGACTTCCTTTGCGACTCCAACAGTTCCGCGAAGAGTACACGTACCCTGCCAGGTACTTCGATACCCATGCTTTCTTTCTCCTGCCAGAAGCCGGCAGCCGGAGATTTGGTCTCCAAGATTCGATCTCTTTGCAAAACAGAACGTATATTCTAAGTGCTTTGCTGTAGTCGCGATCGAATGCTGGAGTGGCTGCCGAGATCAACGCTCGTAGGTAGTGCAAAAGACCTGCCACGGCTCTGACGAAGGCACCGCGGCTGAACCCATAGAGCCAGATTTTATCCTGGGGTTGCGGAGCTGTGATGCAACATATTTCGTAGATCCGCTTGATTTGCTTGATAGACTCCGCTCCAAAATTCCTGTCCGGAACCGCTCGATGAAGGTGATTTCGTCGCTGGATCCAATGCCGGCTTCATAGTGCTTCACTTGGTTAAATTTCTGCCCAGAATTATTCTTGACTTTCCCTGTCTTGTTGCTGACGCAAATTCGGTAGATGTTGCTGTTATTTCGGAAATCTGAGCGATGTGCACCGTCGGCGGTACACCATGTCCCGTCGACGCAAATGATGAGTCTGGCGGGTATGGTTCCTGCCATCGGTGAGTGCGAACGAGTTTGCAGAACGATATAGAGTAGTACAGAAGGAAATGAAAGTCATAGAATCAGAAGGAAATAGAACCTTCAGTCATCAGGAAGAACTCCTACAACTCGAGCTGCTCAGGCTATTGATCATGCAATATACAATGTTGCAACGAGCTTAAATAGACGTAAAGTTGCAAAGACAACCATAATTCACAGCTGATAGAAGCCTTGCGTCTGGAATAGCTGGGGCTGAAAGCGTTCCATGGTTGTACAAGCATAAATCAGGCGGGATGACATTCCATCTTACCAGACATAGATTATGATTCTTCTGCTTCGGGTTTTAAGGTTGCCCATTAAGGTTCTTCCCGTCGGCAGCAAGCCAATCCGCAGTGCAGCTCAAGCCTCACGGTTCGTGGTGGCTGCGCAATTGCGACAGGCTGGGGCACAGATTTAGCTTTTTGGCGTTGACTGACAGATGTGTGCCTGGATCGTTTAGCCAATCATCTTCTATCGCGATGGGTTGAGATAAGAATATGAGAATACCTGACTGACAATACAAATACCTTTATTGGCTCTACTCAATCTGATGTTGTGAAATACGTCTTGATAATCGATGTCGGGCGTCCAACAAATGAGCGTATAGGCCATCAATGTCGCACCGCGCCATAGCCCATAGTCTATCACTCAGCCTTATCCGCACCATCGGACACAGCACTATTTCAATATGCTCGATACAGATACTTGGCGATTTGAGCCCGGGCCGAAAAGGAAAGAGCCTCACACTTCCAGACCGCACGATCTAAACTCAAATACTCGAAATATCGTGTGGTGCAGGAGTCCTTCTGGGGGACAATACTTGTCATCGAGATCTGAATCAGATAGGGCTGAAAATAATGCCAGATAAGCTTTTAGAGTTTATTTCTGAGCAGATAGGCTTGATTTTTTCTGGCGGTGATCAGGCAAACAGCGACAGCGAGGATATATGCAATCCAATACTGGAAGAAGAGAACAAGCAAAGCGACCACCCATACATACCATCTGGTGCAGAAGAGGCAGAAGACTTAAAAATAGCAGGATAAAAAGTCACTAATGTTGTCATGATTTGGTTAAAGGTCTAGATATGACTGCCATAGCACTCCTTTTGCTCGACGTAATTACTGTCGTCCTCAGAAAGTTCGGTACCACTATGGCTTGTAGAGCAGAGATCTTCAAAGGCCCAGCCAATTGGACACGCCGTCACCAACGCATGATATTGCAAACAAGACAGGAAGGTGTGCTGCAGACTCGGTAAAGATACACAATGATTCGCTTTCTCTAAAAGATACAATGTATGCAAGTGGGGCAACCTGCGTTTCCTGCTGGCTGCTGCCACGGCACTGTGCCCGGAGGACCATCCACATCAGGTAAGTATATTTCCAAGTATGCAGCTCGCGCATGCGACCCTGCAGAAAGATAACTGGAAGTCCAACTGTTCGCAACGTGCCGCCGGGAATGGCGCCTTTATCAGCGGCAAAGGCGCTCGATGAGGCAAAGGAATTGCCATACTTGCAGCTCGAATACATTGTTTGACCGACGGAACGGATTATCCATAGGAGGTCCGACGTGAAAGGCTCACTTGAGTCGCGCCGTTTTCCGGATTTACCGGAAGCGAGCTTGCTGGGAAAATCTCCTGGGAATGCGGGGTCTTGGTTGGACAATCACTCTCGTGATTAGCTACAGAATTGACAGGGAAAGCCATTTCGCCGATAGAACTTACAGTAGGTAGGATAATGAGAACTGATCGGGTAATTTTGGGCCACGATGCAGTCATGAGAGACCTTACCGCAGTAGGCTATGGGCCGTTCCGCATGGGAAAAAGTGGACAAGTAGCTCCGTACTTTGTGCCTATAAGACATGAAAGGCCCGGATTCCTTCCGGGAAGAAAAAGCTCAGACCAAAAGACCAGCTATTTATCCTTTCTTAGAGCTTGGATCATCATGGGAAACCTCATATCCCGGTTCACTAAGAGCGGTGTCGATCTGGAGGTGTTCTCCCCGGAAAGGTTCTTGAAAGACACTAAACGGACTGCTGAAGCTATCGGCGCCCCTTACTCAGAGACTGCGACGAGATCGGTGCTTGAAGCTTACGCCCAAAATTTCAAAGATGGAGCGGTTCTGTGGAGAGCGACGAACCGACCGGGAGATGCCCTGAACTTCCGTTTCTACGAACGGAAGCCGATTGATACTGTGTCTATTGCTGTGAAAGCTGGGTTCATCGAGAGGGACAATATCATGGGGATACTGATTACATCCTGGAGTGCCTTGTACACTGGTGTAGGCACACCAGAGCAGTCATGCGACTTCGATGCAGGGACTGGATTGACGAAGGCTTGGGTGTACATGGGAGGAATGAGGCCGATCGACGATATCCTGAATGCAGACCACGTCCCTGAGGAGTTGAAGAAACATGGTCCGACATTCCATAGTCTTGGACTAGAGCTTGTTCGTCATGTCGCCGTTGATTACCATTCTGGCACAGTGAACATATACTTTCGTGCTCCAGGACCGATCAACGTGGAGCAAGCAGCCAAATTCGTCGCACTTGCAGACTGCCCAGCACTACCGGAAGAAGAGGTTATGGAAATGCGGAAGTTTCTCAATCCAACTGGTTTCACATTCGCTGTGACGATCAAATTGAGTACTGGAACAATTTCTCGTGTGGGATTCTATGCTTTGAAGCTTCCAATAGGCACGTTTCCAGAAATTGGCAGCCGCTTAGCTACCTTCTTCTCGACTGCTCCAAATTACGACAGAGAGGAGATGAACGCAATAGCATGGTCGTTCGGGCCAGGAGGAAAGAGATATATCAAAGCAGAGCGGTCGTACTGTGGCAAGTTGGTACCTCTATTGCGAGATTGGTAAGTCGATGTGTGAACAAGCACTTTTCGTGATCGTCAACAAGCAAAACTCCACTTTCTGTGAACAGAATGATCCCAAAGCAGAGAACAGCCTGCTGACCTACAATGTCTGCAATATAGGAATACTGCCTTGACTGTAGAATGAGAGGGTAGTGCCTAAGTGGACTTTTGGCACAGCCACGTGATCTATATAATCGATGAGAAATTGCTCTGCTATCGGAGTTTCAAGACGGTCAACTGTTCCTGAGCATGATAGGCGTTAGTGACGGCAACCTATAGACTACAAATCATTGAGGCTCGCAAGCATATCAGTCAGACATAATTGCCAATCTTTGCATCTCATATTCGACCGCTGACCATGCAAGCATGAGGGCTGATCTCGTATTACCAGAGTTGATTTATCATCATTTGATAGTTCGGCAGAGATCAAACTTGATAGAAAACAAAAGCTACGTACAGGAAGACACAAGAAATAGTCTGATCAGTGAAAAATGGATTTGCGTATATTTTTTGTTGCCATCAGAAGGTCATCATCTTGTCATGGAAGCACACGCTGCCTACAAAGTAGATAGGGGCCCTCGTGACGATGGTTTTAAAGTGGTCTTTGATCTTGACCACGCATCGGAGTCGCCAGCTGAGTGTAGAATTGATCGAGCTGGCGAAGATTTGAGTTGGAGGTCTTGCTGTTGAAGAGAAAAGAAGAGGAAACAGATTTCGAGGTTTCTTCGCTTTTTTACCTCAAGCGCTAGACAGCTGAGACTAACCGGATGTGCCCAAGCGACTTTCCAGCCAACCGTTCAGGCCCCGCCGCCTTTAGTTTTGCCTCTCCTGGTACCGCAAACATCATCCCAAATTCCAACAACAATTGAACTTAATACTCAAATATTCACATAATAACAATATTTTCAAGCATCTACAACACCTCCAAACTCCAAATCGCCGCTCGAACGTCTGCCACACTCTGTCGACCTATTCGCGAATCAGACACAGCTCCTCTCAATCCCTAGGAAGATCGCACAGCTATCGACGACCGACCGCACTCTAGCAGCTCTGCGTAACCGTCCTGCAACTTCTCCTAACCACGCTCTGTCTCATTTACCGGCCCTCTCTTCCCCATGGATTTGTGGACTCGCCGCTCAAAGTATGCTCTTTTTACCCTTTCTTACAGGAGCGCAAGACTGATCATAGCCCAGCACCAGCAAGCTCTCCTTGTCCACGTCCACAGGGACTCCTGCTACGAACGGTGCTCGCCCTCCGAATGAATCGAACAAGAGTTATACTGGATCTATAGGCAGACGGGCCGGAGAGAACTCATCCCACAGCAATAAAAACCCTTTCGGCGCCATGTCCCCCTCCACTACATCTCTCGCATCTCCAACATCTGGCGCTGCTGGCGCATTTGGATTTGGCACCGGTGCTTTCTCCAAGTTCACCACAAATCCAAAGACGCCAAAGGCAACGACCGGCCTGGACTACATCAGCGCGATTGGTGCGAAAACTCCAACCGCCGAGAAGCAAAAGGACCTTGGTGCGAAAGCATCGAAGACGTCCCTCGCAGGATCCAAAGCCCCCACACCACCACCCTCGCACAGCCTAAGACATGGTTGGGCACTATGGTTCCGGCCACCAATATCTAAATCGAACGGATTTGTGGAGTATGAAAAAACCCTGCATCCCATGGCGCAGTTCGAGACCATGGAGGAGTTCTTCACTGTATACAGTCACTTGAAGCGCCCCTCGACTCTGCCGTTGGTTTCCGACTATCACATATTCAAAAAAGGCATCCGCCCGGTCTGGGAGGATGATGAGAATAAGAAGGGCGGAAAGTGGATCGTTAGGCTGAAGAAGGGAGTCGCAGACAGATACTGGGAGGACCTCCTCTTCGCACTAATCGGCGATCAGTTCGCAGAGGCGAGTGAAGAAGTCTGCGGAGCTGTTCTGAGTGTCAGAAATGGAGAAGATATTTTGAGTATTTGGACCCGCAACGACGGCGGGAGGGTTCTCAAAATTAGGTACGTCCTGAAGCCCTAGCACTCGAGCCAGGGATTTACTGACTTGCTCTCAGGGAGACGATGAAGCGTGTCCTTGGCTTCCCACCTGACACCAAGGTCGAATGGAAGAGTCATGATTCCAGCATTCAACAACGAACTGCGATCGATGATGCTCGGAAGGAGAAGTCCAACCAGCACAATAACCACCACACTACGCCAGGACGCAATGGAAACAGAGATGTTGATAATGCTCCTTCCTCAGATAAGAAGTAGAATCTCTACACACAACTGCATATCAGCGAATCTAGAGCTATCTCGAGTTTTAGAGCGACGGTTTTATTTTGGGTTACGAATTCCTTCTGTGTACACTATTGGGTTTGCATGACCGGAGAAAATGCGACACGAAGCGGAATGAATGTTCTTTTCAAGGTTTAGCAACGGCGGGCGGATCTTACTTGCTGTATCATAGCGTGAGGAGCCTGCTGGCACTCTTGTCCGTCGAGTTATGGTTTGCGTTGCTCTTACACCAAAGCGATGAATGAGGTTATGTTCGGTAAATGGAATAAACCTCACTTTACAGTAACCTAATCTCTGCTGTGGATCCGGGGGGTAGCAGAACGAAGACTGCAACATGGCTTCAGAGTAAGTTAACCCGTGAATGGTAAACGAGCACGCCTATCTAATTCCCTACAAACTAAGAGCAGCGAGTTACACCTAACGCCGTACTTGCATGTTTATTTACCTTCTTTTTCTCCCATTGGTCAATCCTTCCAATCTCCAAGTCACCTGACGCAGCCATGCAGCCTCAAGCCCACAAAAGCGTACTGAAGGCTGGGCTGACTTTGCCCTTGCAAGGCTGAATCCCCAGCCATGGACCCTATCAGCATAACCGGGACTCTGATTGCTGTGCTCCAGGTGACTACGACCGTGATATCGATTTGTTACGATTACCGTCAAGGAGTTTCATCTGCGTCCCGGGAAGTTCTCCAAACATCGTCCTCTCTCAATTCTCTCAAGGATGTCCTCGAGGCGTTACTCGCTCTCATTGAGAAGGCTAAATCTGATGACACCGCGTCGAGATTGGCGACGATAGAACTCCTTGCCAAAGATGGGGGTACATTGGAGAGCTGCCAACAGGAATTGTTGACACTGAAGAAGAAGTTGGAGCCGGAGGTGGGATGGAGAAAAATCAGGAAATCATTGGTTTGGCCTCTGAAGGAGGTGGAAGTCAAGAAGGCGTTGGAGGGCCTGGAGAGGTCAAAGAGTATGATGCTTTTGGCGCTTTCGGCCGATCAGACGTGTGAATCTCCTTCAATCCATTGTTCAGGAAAGCGATGGGATCTGATTTCGACGTCCTAACGTTGAGTAGGTCCTTGAGTTTGGCAATTCAGGAGCAAGTCGGTGGATTGACGGAGATCTTTGAGAAGCATAGTACAGGTTCGACACCTCGAACTTCGGCTCCCACTGGGGGTTGCTCACGTTCTTCCACAGATCAGACTCGACAGGACATCAAGGCTTGGTTGGCAGCACCTGATCCATTTACTAACCACGTCGCAAACCGCAAGAAGCGTCAAGCACATACCGGGACTTGGCTCTTGCGGAGCAAGCAATACGAGCATTGGCTGACAAATCCGAAATCATTCCTTTGGCTTTATGGGATTCGTATGTCATGTCCCTTGGTGTTTGGGTCTAGGCTGACAATAAGCAGCTGGTAGTGGGAAGACTGTGCTTTGGTAAGTACTTCTCAAGTGCCCAAGAAGCATGATTCTTACTACTGCCTAGCTCGACGCTCATCGAGCAATTACTTCTATACTGTCAGAATATGCCACAGTCAGCCGTTGCATATTTCTATTTTGACTTTAACGATGGCGGAAAGAGAGACATCAATTCTCTGATCCGGTCTCTGCTAACTCAGCTATCATCTCGGACGGCTACAACTCCAGTAGTACTCCTCGAGGCGTACAAAGAAAACCAAAGTGGCAACACAGCCGTTGACGACGAGTCTCTCACCACGATCCTGCGAGATTTGATCCTTACGTTCCAGAGTATCTATATTGTCTTTGATGCACTTGACGAAAGCTCAGATTGTGAAGAGATTCTGCAGTTCATCCATACCATGCGAAACTGGGATCTTTCTCGAGTACACATACTCGCAACAAGTCGACAGCTGGCTGAGATCGAGGAGTCGCTAATCGACACTGTGACAGACAAGATTTGTCTTCAAGATGCGATCATGAACGAGGACATTGTTTTTTATGTTGCGGACAAGCTGCAGAATGATAAGAAGCTCTCGAAGTGGCCTCCAGATATCCGACTGCAAATCCAGGAGAAGCTGCTTGGGGAAGAAGGTGGCATGTGAGTTGAATGCTGCTTTCCCGCCAAATCTCTTCTACTGATGCTTGCGAAACAGGTTCCAGTGGGTTGTCTGCCAATTGGATATGCTTAATCGGTGTCTTTCTGTAGCAGCTGTGCGTAAAGCTTTGACTGCCGGATTGCCAAAAAATTTGGATCAAACTTACGACCAGATCCTGGCTGGTGTTGATGAAGACCATCTTGTGGAGGTCATGAAGATCTTGCAGGCCCTGACCGCTACCATTGAGCCGCTCACTTTAGAAGATATTGTTGAGATTCTTGCTGTTGATCTCGAGTCTCACCCTCCGCGCTTCGACCCTGATTCTCGATTACTTGATCCTCGAAATGTGTTCTCAATGTGAGTAAACCTCTCACATTCACTATGCTAGATAGAATTACAAGCTACGAGCGGTGCTACAGATGTTTGTAGCTGATACCAACAGCTGCTCGTCTCTCGTCACTGTTTCGTATGTTCCAAGGTGGCCGAGCAAGATCCCAACATCCATACTAAGGCTCGCTCACGCCTCTGTAGCCGACTACCTCACCCAACCAAATCCTACTGGCATAGCTAGATTCCACTTCTCACGAACATCGGCCCGTCAATTCCTTGCCCGGACTTGCATCGGATACTTCATGAACCCAGAATTCTCCAAAGGTCACACTTATGGGAGACATCAGAAAAACCTGCGAGAGTACCCCTTTCTGAGGCACTGCATAGATCGTTGGCCAGAGTACTTGGAAAAATTGCCAGGTGAACCGGATAATTACTTGGACAGCAAGACACGGCAAACAGTTCAGGCTTTCTTTGACACTTCTTCCTTGCCTAATGGCGGCAATTATGCATTTTGGGTCGGCTGTCTTATCCCAGATATGCCACTTGACTATGTCATCAACACACGACCTCTATACGTATGTGCAGATACCTTTTATTCATCAGAAAGATCTTGGAGGGCCTTGAGCGTTTGGTATTTCCACGCATTGCTGACTTCCCTCAGTACGCAGCATCGTTCGGACTAGTCGACGTAGTCCGGCTCATCCTCCTTACCGAAAAGGACTCCGACATCGATGCACTCGGCGGACGCGCTCGCTCTAGCGCCCTTCACGTCGCGGTATATAGAGACCACATCGAAGTCGTCAAAGTCCTTCTGGAGAGAGGCGCTGATCCGAATCTGTGCAATGAGAGGATGGAGCCGCCACTGTACTGGGCGCGCACCCATGAGATGAAACAGCTTCTGCTGAAGCATGGTGCGTTACGTGGTGGAAGAAAGATCTTTGGATGATCCCTGACATGGATCTCGGATAGAAGAAGCTTCAAAGGCTGTTATTAATGGCTTTCGCTGAGGACGACAAGGATTGAGGTGGTTTCGCTTGGAGATGACGAAGGGCGAACCTTAGCTCTAGATGATCCAACAGTCTTTTGTATCTAGCACTCGTAACCTGATGGGGAGACTTCTAATATGCGTCCCACGTACACCCCCAAACAAGATTATTGAGATATAGAACCGTCGCGGCCTTAGGGAAGCATGTTCTTCCAGCCCGTCACATGATATGAAGTATAGCACCACTAGCACCAATCGACCATATACTTCCCACAAAAGCTCTCTTTCTTCTTCCACATTGCAACTCAACATGATTAGTACGCAAAGCCACCCCCACGACACTCATCGCGTTGATTAATGATGGTGGTATGCCGTCTCACGGAGGCACAGTCGGCTAGGCGGCGGTCGTTGAATCCGCGACTGGCTTCGTTGATCGGTGATGATATCGCTCTGAGCCCCTCCACGGATACAGAGTAAAAGTCATAGGGCTCTTGGCTCAATGTTGCGTGGCTTTGGGTGTGGGATTCTGAGATCCATCCCCCCCCCTCCCCTTTGCTCTACATCTACGCGAGAACTTTACTAATCTTTGTTCGCTCTCTGATTTTGGTTTTGAGGAGGGGCTTCAAGCTGAGCGTGAATTTTATTTTTTCAGAAAGGTCTGGATTTTTCTCCTTGCAATTCCCAATTCAAGACAATATCCTCAACTAGCACTGGTCTCATGGTTCGAGTCTTATGGCCATAGGAAAATAACATTTTGACAGACTAATCTGCATTTTAAGATGAAATGCATGCTGGAGCCTCAAAGACACAGAAGCCAACAATCTTGATCACCACTCAAGAAGTTTGCTGCGCCTGACATTACCAAGGATGTATATGATCAATGGTTTCATTGAAGAACTTCTCGGAATGGTCCTTCTTGGTCGCATTGTCGATCTTAAGCAGTCAGCAGGTAAAGTGGTTCGTTTTTTTTTTGTTTTTTTTGTTTTTTTTGTTTTTTGGACTTACGATGTGTGCAGTATTCTTGCTGCTGCCCTCAAGTGTAATCGGCGCCTCCTCCAAGCCAAAAGCCTTCGCTCCAATATTGCCCATATCAGTCTGCACCAAGCTTCACATGATCAGCACCCATATTCCCCGCAGGCAGAGTAATTTCAACTCACCCAGGATGAATACACAGCGAAACCAACCAATCATTCTCCATCCCCATTTTCCTTACCAACACGTTCGCTAGAGCCTTTGAAGCAGCATAACCCACGTTCGGATACGGATACTTCGCCATATCGTTCAGACTCCCTCCAGCGGCGCTGATGAACGCAAATTTAGCTGGCTTCTCCGCCTTTCTCAGCAAAGGTAGAGTTGCTTTGTAAAGCAACATGACAGAGATGGCGTTTACCATGAGCATCTCCTCGAATTCTTCGAGAGGTACGTCTTCGACGGTGTTGAGCTTGGCGATACCAGCTGCGGAGATCACGACGTCGATGTGGGAGATTCCTTGGAATTGCAAGGTGCTGATTGCGGTATAGGGGTCGATCTTGGAGGCCGAGTCGATTTTGACGATGATGACTTTGGTGTTGGCGCCTTTCGGAAGGGAGAGGAGGCCTTGGGAGGTACTAGGATCTCGGACGGCGGCAATGATGGTGTTGTTTGATTCGGCCATGTAATGGTTGAGCATGCCGCGGCCGATGCCTGTGGTACAGAGATTCAGATGAAGTCTCCTTCTAAAAGAGGACATGGGACGACTTACCCCGATTCGCTCCCGTAATTAAGTAGGTTTTACCCGACATTGTGGAGGTTTGGTGGCAGCCTACAGGTTTTTCCAGAATGCAGTAGAAAGATGGTAGCAGGATCCCGAAATTCTGAAATTGATGTTAGGGATGTTTATATCCGCTGGATACTCTGCTCAGTCCTGGTGCCGAATACAATTTATCAGACGAGCTTAACTATATATACCTAGAACATCCTCGAAAACATCAAATAACGCTATCGTAACCTGCTGCGACAAGGAGAGATCCTCAATCCATTATTGACAATTCGCTTGGTAATGGAAGCGGTCAAGCGGCCGCATGTTGCCCCTCGGCGGCGCGCTACCGGGTCACATCTCGGACGATGGCTGCCCTGATGCATGCTGAGAACAAAAATGGCCAGTCCATTCCGTTAACACCATTCGGGCAAATTGGAAGTCGTCCGCTCTCTCTTTTGATCGGATTTTGGTAAAACTCGGCCGCACACCCGTCTACGGCCACAGGACGAGATCACGGTGAAACTCCGGTCGAGGACCCTGAGATAGGCGCCTCAAGTCCCAGAGTCGTGTAGAAAGCCGTCGTTAACACCAAAGACCTTCAGTGTAAGCTTTCTGCCAGCCGTGAGCCTGGGGCTCGGCCGTTCCTGGACACTTTCAAGCTGTACTCGGGCGATGTGGGGGGCTTGGCCGCCTCAACTTTTTATATGCGAAAAGATGGCGTGGGAAAAGGCGCCTATTTGAAGAAATTTCTCACGTACTCTCTTTTCTGTCGCCTCTCCGGGCGGCGAGGCGCTGACATAGACGCAAATGTATCCGATGTTCCAGATCTAGACATGCTAGGGGTAGCGGGCATTGGTGGACTCGAAAAAGGATCATCTCTGTCGTCCCCATCTCTCATGCTCCCCAAAATGAGTTTGTTAACATCATGATAATGCCAAGGCTTCGCATCTATGACGTCCTCACTGCAGTGTGTCAGTAGCCGACAAGAGATGGAAGCTATAAACGACTTACTTGGTGTTCATGTCGTCGTCAAGTCTCCGCAGCCTGTTCAGCGCCCTCGCATCATCACCAAACGATATGAATTGTATGCTGAACCATCGAGATTCCAACTTCTTCAGCCGTGTTTTTTGTTGCTTCAAATTGGTCAAGAAGGTTTCAATCAGCTTCTCAACATCATCTTCGTTGGCACAACCTTCCCAAAGACCGTCAGTAAGAATGATGAGGGTCATCTTCTTACGGCAGTCGGTTTCTATATATCTATCAAATATTTTCTCCAGGGTCTCTTTCATGTTGGCCTTGTTCATTTCCGTAATTCTGCCGCCCGCAGCTTCCATAGAATGGCGAAATGTTTTTCGAATGCTCCAACCCCGGACATCCCGGAGGTTATGATTGTCGCCTACCGTGTAGTGAAGATCAAGGCCATCGGTATCCAGCGGCCCGATCTTCATTGCTAAAGTCACCAGCACATATGTTGCGTTAGACCAATGCAGCTTCATTGTCGCCGCATTATCAACGACAAAAACCTAGTCCATAATGTCAGAGATTACCTTCATACTTTTGAAGAAGTCTCGGGGCCTACTCACAATGTCTCGGTTGGAAATAAAGTTCTGGAGCCAAGGATCGATTGGGATCTTTCCCAACAGCGATGACCAGACGCCTTTACTCTCTTCCCATAGCGTTGTAAGACGAGCATACTCATCAAAGATTGCGGTAGATGGAGCTTGTACGCTAGATGGAGATCCGGGAGATGAATTCAAGCCTGGCTCAAGCCTGTTCACAAGATGCAGAGCGGAGTTGGTTCTTGAACCATCATCAGAGATTCGCATAGTTGGAGCGTTCGATGCTCGCAATTCATGGTCCTGGGTCATGTTTCGGATTTCTCCTTTGACCAAAGAGTCCTCACTCGATCTAGTAATCTGCCTAGCTTTCCCTTTCCACTGGGTATCATGCAATGGAGTCGCTGATTGTATTTCTTCGTCGAAAGGAAGCAGAGTATCTTTGTTTGGATTGATCGGACTATGTCTAGTCCCATACAATTGGCCAGGGATATATAATGATGGTGGCTGCTTGTTTGCAATACCCCGGTGAGACGAGCCAGACTCAGTAGCTGGGGAGTTATGAGAGTTGCTCACAGCAGGGATCTTACTCCTTCTCTCGTTATTCGAGGACGGCAGGGACTGGCTGTTCAAGTCCGAAGATTCAGCCTGAAAAGTGTCCCTGCTGAAAACTTCTGGACTTTGTCGAGGGCTATCGCATATGCCTTCACTTTGGCTAACAATGCCAAGACCAAAATCCGTACTGATCATCGCGATTGCCCTTTCTCGATTCGCGGTCTTTCCAATTACAACCTTGTCGAGCCGTTCCGATTTTCGGACTCTCCCGGACCGGCTTGGAAGTGCTGAACCATAGGGTGAAAGTGATGCGCCACTTTGTTGGAAGCTTGGACCTGCATTTTCGGTGCCTAATTCCGAGAGGGGCTTGGCCTTAGATGGTGCATTTTGGTCCAACTCAAATAATGCCTTCAGTGTGTTCGATGTAACGACCTTGAGCTTCTTCTCCTCGATCGACTTCTTGTGCTCGTTCTTCGCACACAGAATTGCATCGTTTAAGAGGTCATGCAAGTATTCGAAGCTTACTCTCTCCATCGGATCCTCAAGAAGCATCTTATCTTCAATGAGAGACAGAATGCGATAAGTGATTGTATCGGATCTGCGTGATGAATTCCGAAGGTAGTCATGCCAGCCACGCACAGAAGTCAGCACTTTAAATCCGTCGTGAAATGCATCGTCTCCTGATGGGCCAGCAGGTCGATTTCGCCGTGTTCCTGGCTTAATACGTTGGCGAAGCTCTGAAATCTCCCTTATTCTGACACGACGGTAGTTATCATAAGCCAATGAGCCCAGAACAACCCACGTTGCAATAGCTGAAAGAACGCATCCAAATGACCAAGTATCGATCGTCTGCAGATGAGGTGTGATAGTTTCTGACCTGTGCTTATCGCACTCTGGGGCGCCTGATCCAAGGATTTAGCTCCTGGTGGCTCCATGAATCGAAAGCGAGATTTTCTTCCTTACCATAAGTTTGGGTCCCGCCAGCCATGTAGGTTCTGTTCTTTCCAACCTCGTCCTTCTCAATTTTCGTGAAGCCGAAGTCGGCGAGTTTGAACTGTCCACGCACTCGAAGAATGTTGTCGGGCTTTATGTCGCCATGCCATCTGCACTATTAGCACAAGTCAATCTGGACCGAGCATGATCGCTGACCCCTTGAAATGCTGGACTGTCCCATCCTCAGCCTTATGTTTCAGATGATGCAGGCATTGTATGGTATCCGCCAACTTGGCAATATCTTCCCAAAATGCAATGATTTCGGTGGTCAAGACAGGCGGATACGTCTCAGCAAGATATTCATCGAGATCTTGCTGACCAAACTCGAGTATGATGTTGTGGCACGCTGGGCTAGGGCCGGTCTGAGCGTCGTCTCCAGCTCCCCTGAAATGGTACTCTCCCAGATACTTCACAAAGCCTAGGTGCTCGCGGACACCTCTGAAAACCTTGCTTTCGTATCTGTATGTATCTTCCCAGCCTTCTTCGTAAGACTTGACCGCGAACTCATAACACTGAAGAACTGTTAGAGCAGAAACTTAAAGTGCAGAATTTGAATACTGACCGGACCAAATAAGGAATCCTCATGCACAGAAGATGCTAGAGCGCCTTTCAACGCTTCCGATTCTACAACATCGCACTCGATCTTGTAATGACGGACATTGGCAGTTCCGCCTTTCGTATTTATTGGGTCTCCGTGAAGGAAAGGCAGGATGAGGGACCCGCAATGAAATGTGGTGTTCATATAGAGTTCCAGACTGACAGGGCAGAAGGACCATCGTATTCTATCGAATGACTGGATAAAGGCCGTGTAATCGTGCGCTGGAAAGATGTTTGGCAGAGACCGGGGCTCTTTTTCAAAGTCCTCCACAATAGAATCGTAAAAGCTCGCAATGGATTGATCTGCGAGAAGCAGTTGGTCATCCGAGATGCCGATTCGCACGAATAGGTCAATCATATGCCCACAGTCGACATCCGGATGTAACAGGGCAGCAAGCACGAGCTGATGCTTTGTGCATTGTTCGGCCCTAATCCTTGGAATGCCATCGTAGAGAGACGCGATCAGTCGTACAATATTGGAATAAGGTTGGCCAGGTAATTTACCATTCATCCATACTTTGACGTTACTCGGTAAGTAGAAAATCTTTCCCTCCCAGTTACGTCTCTCAATCTGCTTCAAGTGGTCCAAGAAGCTCTGACGTAGAATTGACATTGGATCGAAAACAGGGCTCGCCTGCGAAAGTTGGTGCTGTGACGTTTAGCTACAGTAGCGTTGCAGAGGCAAAGTATGCAGTAAGGTGTACGGATTCGATAGAAGAGAAGAAGCACATCTCGTGCTTAATTTTGAACATGTAAAGAGCTGAAAGCTTGATGAATGAGGACTTGTCAGCGTTGTAAATTTGCAGAGTCTTGAAAAAGCCTTGCGATGAGATCTTGGGGGAAGGCTTCGTCTTGGAGGTGGGTGAGGGGCTCTGGGACTGAACGCCCAGAAAGAGGCTGAGAGCCTATTCTATGGAGTCATGGAAGGTGCTGAAAGCGCTCACCGAAAAAACTCGATTTGGTGGCTGGCGCATATGTGCCTGCCACCGTGCAAGCTACCTCCGTATTGGCTGATCATCATGCCGGTTTGCTAATGCCTGTAGGTGGCGGTTGCATGGATCGCAGGCCGCGATCAGCCGTGCAAAAAGCAAGCATATTTTTCCAAGCATCCCAAGGGATTCTGGGCAGAAGACGTTTTGTCATGTTTCTCTGGTCATTCAACTCTACTTCGTGGCTGAGGTAGCAGGGAGAGGAGATGGATAATGCGTACTCCATCTGCTGGTACTCATTTGCGTCACTAAATCATTATTTGGTTAGCATGAAAGCGTACCCAGCAGGGACTACTGACACACTATCGTCTGCATCTTCACATTATCACCTCAATTGAAGCCGAGACTGTCGTATAGGGCCTGGTGGGCCCCGAGAATCAGCGTCATGTTTCGGTTAATCCGCTAAATCCGCATAAATTTGTTGATACTGTAAAAGATTTAACCGAGAGCTTGTTTCTACTGCACTTCTCTCTTCTCGCATGTTCTGTCACTAACAGTATCCGGCTCCGTGGTCATATACTGTGGGTGAAAAACTACTCGAATTGTTCTATTGTCTTGCTTTTGTCTCGGAACTACTCAGATTCCAATGCAGGACGTCAAATCCGTTTGTGTACTCTGAGAATTCCTGCTACCGACCTTCATACCTTGCTGATCTCCACCGAAGCTGACTTTGAGCACAATTTCCATTGACTAAAGATCCACCGTGGCCGACCTAGGTCTTCGGCACCCACCGGGGGAATCTCCTGTTGCGATCTTTTCTCCGCCAAGCGCTTGCCAACATACGCAAACATAATTGTCAAAGCTGTCAGTGGTAAGGTTACTTGCATCCATCTCAACATGGCCACTGGTGAGAAGTTTCCCTCCGTATACTCCTGGCCTTGGTACTTGACAACATCAGTACTGAAGAAGGTTGACACAAATGTAGCTGGCAAATAGATAAGAGTTACAATTGTGATGATCCGGACAATGATCGCCTCTTTCTCCATGTTCTGGTTTAACCTTTCAAGTCGGTGTTGTTTCACTAGATCCATTCTGTCGGTAGTGGTCCTGACGAGCCCATCGGCACGGTCCTTTTGTTGCCTGAAATCATCGATGATATTGCTTAGCTGACTGGCGAAGACGCTGATATCATCGCCACATGACTTCCACATTGGGAAGTCCTCGTTTTCTCGAAGATCGGTGTAGAAACGACGGATAGAGGTCATGACTTCTATATTCGACTTGAGCACGGAAGTGACCTCGCGCACCTTCTCGGCCCATCGTTGAAGACGCTGTACATCTCTGGTTGTGTAGATGTGATGATGGTTTCCTTTCCCAGTCGGGCCCAAAACAGCCATCTCCGTCTTCAAAGGTTACATTAGCAATAATTCTCCCAGAGAATATTTGGTAATAGGAGAATATCTGACTTACGTCATCCTCAATAGTGTACTCCAACCATTTGATATACCCTCGCCAATCCTCAGTTGACCAATGGCAGAAGAGCAAATGGGCTGACAGGCTTGATCGAAAACATTCATCCGGGTTCCCGAATGCTTTGTCCTCAGGTCTCGCATCCTTTCCAGTCAATTCCTTAAATCGTTGCTGGATATCTAAACCGCCCTTGGTAACGATCCAGACTGCATTGCCTCCTACTACGTCGAGTTGGTGATAGAAAGCAGCCTGCCTTATTGACCATTGGTTCTTGCTTTCGTTATCAGGATCCTGGAATTTCAGACTGGCCCCCTTCAGGTTATAGCACAGTTGGTAGTTTCTGCCAGATCGGCCCATGTTCTGGGTTCCGGTGCTGGCATTGTTGATTTTGAGTGTCTTCTGTTCTCTGAAGCTGCTGAATCTAATTAAATCTTGTGTTTCGCTTTGGAGACCAAATACAGATATGAAGTCTAGATAATCAGGCATCACCTGGTGAAATGTGAATAATTCCAAGAGCATCGAACGAGTGATCCCCAGCCGAGCTCGCGAATTGGCGCCATATATATAAACAAAACGACATTTCGGATCCCTTTGTCTGACAGCAACGACCATATTTTGAGGATCGAAAGTATCGTGCACCATCTTGACGCCTAACCATCTTGTCAGCTCGTCCGGGGTATGAACGTTTAGTTTGTCCAGTTCTGTCATCACACATTAGCTTCTGTTTAAAGAATGGCAGGTCATTAGCAGACCGTCTCCATTGCCGTCGTCAGTTTGCAAGTCCCGAATTGGCACTTCCAATCTATTGAAATTCCTCTCGAACAGATTTGGAGCCGCAAAGTCTAGTCTCTTCGAATATGCTGTCAATGCACTTGGATATGTGCTGACAGTTCGCAGGATTAAATTGCGTGGGTAAGAATCTCGGTCAATGTACGACTTTTGAAGAGTCGTGGGCAGTGGCAGGTATGAGGGCATGTTTGACAACAAAATCTATTGAACGATGTGTGAGGCGTTTTCCTCTAGACTGCTGCCGTACAAAGGGAGCGTTAAGTACGATTTCTAGACAGGTACAGCCCCCAGTTCCTCCATCCGGGAATATGGAGCGGAAAACCTCGGACATGGTGTCCAAAGCTGCTTCGGGGCGAGAATGTGCCACGATACGCACTGTGACAAAAGAAAATAATCGCATGCAAGATGTAGATACATCATTGGTTTAGAAAATATAGGACAAGGCTCTGCTGCAATGTGGAACAGCTGCGTTGCATGCCCTTGTCACCGAGTCGCTTGGCGGACATGAGCAACTCCGCCACCACGACCTGACAACAGACACTTATCACTCGGGCGTTATTGGTCGCCGCTGCACCGGGGCATTGCTGTCTCGCAAAGCAGCAATATTGGTCTTATCCTCCTAGAGACATTAAATATTAGCTCTTGTCGAAAATATGTGGTTGTTCAATCCTGATTCAATCTTGCCAGGGAGACGGAGAACTAACCTTCGTCAAGCGTTCTGGGACCTCGAATAACCACTGGTCTAATTCCTAGATAACGTCAGTATCGCGTATCTCCGGCCTTGCCGCCATTGCGCATACCCTCCGTTCCTCTAGCTTGATGCGCGGCCATTTGCCTTGCAAGTAATTCTTCAGCGCCTCCCAAGTCAGCCCTTCGTAGCAAGGGAAATGCTCTTGGAATGGCCCATTTTCTTGTTCTTTTTCCTTGTCCATATCTTTCCCAGTCCCTCTGCGACGAGAACTCTCCATGGTTGAAGCACGCTTGGTCAGTTTTCGCCGCTCGTGACCATCTCTGCCACCTTCATGGCTTCCTCGCGGGCTATCAGGCATCGTTGCTGGCGAAAAATAGGTGTGGCTTTGTAACAGGGGCAGAAGAGGTATGCCTCAAGAAGCTGCAGTGAAGTCGGGTTGATGGCGAGGCTCACTGTCGTGGCAATGTCAGATCTTTATATGTTCATGGAAAGCTCTCATGCGACTTTTCGCCCTCGACTCATCGGTTTGAGCCTCAAGTCTGGTATCAATGACTGGTGGGACTTGATGTGTCAATGGTAAGCATCACCACACCGAGCAAGAATCACGGCACATGATTTGCGAGGAAATTCTGGCGTTTTGCAAGGATATGCAGTAACTGGTTGTAAGGCTGTGACGCTGGCTGCTGTGATACTGCTGTATTGAGCTGCATCTGCCCGATATCCTAACGCAGCGCAGTGCAGGAAAGATGGCGCCGATTCATGCGCGTAATGCATCTAGAATCGAGACAGTGAAACAAATCACTCCAAGTGATTCATCTACTAAAGCACAAGACCAGGGTATTTTAGGGTCTAAAGTTCATTCCAATCATTTGTTCGCAAGTAAGTATCGAGTAGTATTTTCTACTGTTGATATCTCGGTTATGAAGCATGGTTATTCCCCACCCTTGACGAGGCGAGTTTTGCGACGATATTGTATATGTGCTCGCTAGCGCACGATTGGGCGCTCGATCACGAGGTATCCAAGATGGGTTCCCTGTTGATTCATATATTTTCACGACAAGGGTGAATGACTAACATCTTGTCCGGAGTGAATTTATAAAGAAAGGATTGAGAGGGATGTAAAGGGGTTTTACTAAGGTTGCGGCTGCTTCTGAACAATTACGAGCAAATAAGTGGTTAGCATTAGAGATTCACATCAAGACAGAATATAGTTGATATAGAGCTCTCGTATCAGATGGCGCTCGCTGGTTTGTCGGCCCGAGTATGCTGACAGAGTAGGCTGGTAGCCTGGTGCACGCTACACTAGACGGTCCTAGAAGACCGCCACCTCTTTAAATACTCATGTCCCCATCGTAAATCTTTCTTTCCTCTTCCTCCTCACACACTACAGCAGGCGCGCCAAGATACATATTCAATGCTGATTTGCTCCGCAAGCCGACTACTCAGCGGTCAAGTGTGTACGGCGGCTGCATTAATCGATGATGATGCCATCTCGCGTAATAGACAAGATCCCTCACATCAGTATTCAGGGATGCTGATGTTTGACGGGTAGTCAAGGTCTTGGTGGTCCTCTGAGATGATTTACTTCTTGATGATTTGTTTTCCTGAGATATCCCTTTGAACCTTTGACGTTCGATGTCGATGCAAGGGTTCGCAGATCATCGAGTGATGCAAAACTCTCACTTTGAATATCTACTTGCACCAGAAGCCTGATCTACTTAACAGTAACCATATTCTCCTGCGATGTTTTACCAATCCTCTTCGACCTTTTTTAGTACGACTCTCCTTGATATCTAGGAAATGTCTCTGCATACCGTTTAGAAAATCTGGTTTTCGGCGATGAGTTGAGAACTGCACCAAGTCTGTGGATCGAACAATCTTCCTATGCCTATTTTATCGTCAGATGAAAACTGAAGAAGTATGAAGAAATTGTAAGGATTATAGCTGCCAGTAATAGACTCTGTCGTGAAATTCACGTTCAATCAAGCCAGGATGACTCATCGCTTGGGCGCCCCACAATCATCTATAAATTCTCCTCTGCTCTACTACATTTCCTCCAATTCCCCTTCTCCATCACGAAGATCGAGAGCGGAACTGGGATTTGAGATAGAAACACATGAAGGAATTCCTAGTATAACCACACGTGCTAGCAGCCGCGTGCCACATTTTCTTGATTGCGAGAACGAGAATGCCGACTTTTGGGGAGCATCCATGACTAGTCGTGCGGTCCAAATGTGGAATGAAGGCTCCTCTTGATCATTGATGATATCACTTTAGAGGTGTGCCCTTGCGAAGACCATCAGGTACTGGAAGTTGCTTGTGGTTGGAGCTTGTTGCACTCTCTTTTGTTTGATGCTGAGATCATTCTTCTTTTGTCTTTGTTTACTTCGCTTTTTCTGACTCGGAGAGGGCTCTCTCTATCCATTTTGTGATGAGATAATGTAAAAGGCCGGTAGTCTATTTAATCGCATCCGAGAATGTCAGACAAGCCTCCCTATCAAACTTCAAGAACCCCAAGAGTAATATTCGTCTTATCGATATCTATACTGCCCATGCCTTTAAAACTGCCCTCGCCAGTCTGCACCTGCCCTGCCCTCCTTATTGCTTATCTAACCCCCCC